>OKWA01000004.1_pt1 | contig 249844 bp, 247 predicted proteins | sample 1606861 | NCBI WGS metagenome assembly OKWA01 (sample SAMN03281007, study PRJEB24777) | human gut metagenome | isolation source: fecal sample PR166 from 1 month old female Malay infant, vaginally... | reverse complement strand
GTATAGACTTTTGTAGAAGAAAGTTCCACATTTTTTATTCGCCTTTTGAAAGTGGAATTTAACTTTTCACTTCAGCTTCACATATTTTATAATTGCCATTTTGACTTTTACAAGTGATGAACAAGTCTATCCTGTATTTCACAAAGGAAACTCCTTTATCCTTAAGATTAACACTATTTTTTTATCTGAGCTATTAACAAGATAGTAATATGAATTGTATTTCAGATACAATATATTGTCATAAAACGGAATACTTTTTATTCTCTTTAAGAATGAGCAGGCTAATTTTCTAAACAGTTCATAAACTCAGGTTGAACATAACTACATTGAGTACTTATCACCATTATATTATTCAACAGAATTTGATACTTCCTTTTCTCAAACACGATACAACTGAAGGAAGCTTTCTTATTTTATTATTAGAAAATCATTAGTGCATACATAAGAATGTTTGAAATTGTCTTAACATTGGATTTGCGCCTACTTTGTATAAAAATAATTTTCATATATAAGGTTACCTTTTTATGTATAGCATCATTATAACTTATCTTCTATTTGCTTACACATTTTTTATTATCTCTTTTAAAACATTATAAAACAAGCATAAGTAACAGCTGAAATTTCTTGATTTATCCTTAATTGTTTCACGTGAAACAAAAATGCCTAAAAAAGCTGTGCAATCATTTGCAACGACATGACCAATTGTCCGATTATTCAAATATCGATGTAAATCAGAGAGTCACAATATCGTATTATTTATCCAAATAATGCGATAAACAAAGGCTTTTCTGCTATTTTTAACCAACAAATAATAAGCTGTTTTAGATGCTAAAAAAGGTGAAATTTATATAAAAATCACCTTTTCAATACTGCTTAATTTTTTGGCATCAATATTTTTGTGCCTCCCATATATGGCTGCAATTTTTCCGGAATATTCACACTGCCGTCCTTGTTCAGATTATTCTCTAAAAAAGCAATCAGCATTCGAGGTGGAGCTACCACCGTATTATTCAAAGTATGAGCAAAATATTTTCCATTCTCACCCTTTACGCGAATGCCAAGACGTCTTGCCTGTGCATCTGTCAAATTAGAACAGCTTCCCACTTCAAAATATTTTTTCTGACGTGGACTCCATGCTTCGACATCAACAGACTTATTCTTCAAATCAGCAAGATCACCGGAACAGCACTCTAAGGTTCTCACTGGTATATCCAGACTTCTGAATAAATCAACAGTATTCGTATACAGCTTTACAAACCAGTCTGCACTTTCTTCCGGTTTGCAAACAACAATCATTTCCTGTTTCTCAAACTGGTGAATGCGGTAAACTCCTCTTTCTTCAATACCGTGTGCACCTTTTTCTTTACGGAAGCAAGGAGAATAGCTTGTATAAGTATAAGGAAGTTTTTTCTCATCAAGAATTGTATCAATGAATTTTCCAATCATAGAATGCTCACTGGTACCGATCAGATACAAATCCTCGCCCTCAATCTTATACATCATTCCTTCCATTTCCGCAAAGCTCATAACCCCGGTCACAACATTACTACGAATCATAAAAGGCGGTACAACATATGTAAATCCTCTATCAATCATAAAATCACGTGCATATGAAATGACAGCAGAATGAAGTCGTGCAATATCTCCCATCAGATAATAGAACCCGTTCCCTGCAACTTTTCTTGCACTATCCAGATCAATACCTTCAAACCGTTCCATAATATCTGTATGATATGGAATTTCAAAATCAGGAATCACAGGCTCGCCGTACTTCTGCAGTTCAACATTTTCTGAATCATCCTTACCAACCGGGACCGTAGGATGAATGATATTTGGAATCTGCATCATCATTTCCTTGATTTTCTCAGCAAGCTCAGTTTCCTTAACCTCTGTTTCCTTCATTTCATCTGCCATAGCCTGAACCTTGGCTTTAATAGCATTTGCCTCATCCTTTAAACCTTTGGCCATCAGACCGCCGATTTCCTTGCTCATAGCATTTCTCTTGCTTCGCAGCTCATCCCCTCGTTGTTTAAGAGAGCGATTCTCTTTATCCATAGCAATCACTTTATCTACAAGCTCAATCTTGTGATCCTGAAACTTCTTTTTTATGTTTTCTTTTACAATTTCAGGATTTTCGCGTAAAAATTTCATATCAAGCATAATCATAACCTCCTAGAATATAAAAAAGAGGTATGTCCATAAAGGGACGATACCTCGTGTTGCCACCCTTTTTGATATACCTATAAAGATATACCCTCTCATAGCTATAACGGTGCTACCGTAATCAACTACTAATAGTTCATTGATTCACTCAAAGGCGGATTTCATAAGCAGCTATTATAACTCACACCTACCGTTATATCTCTGAAAGTAGCCTGCTTTCTTACTTGACCTTTTCAACGTTTTATTATTTTATATCATTCTTCTACAGGATTGTCAATTATCTGTTCCGTAGTTTCTTCATTATTTTCCAAAGCTTCACCAGCTGCAGCCTCTTCCGGCTCCTCTTCTTCCTTTTCAACAATAGCCACCTTGGCAACAGATTCTTCATCTGCCACGTTGATCAGCTTAACACCCTGAGTATTACGGCTGTAAATACCAATATCATCAACAGATATTCGGATAATAATACCGGAGTTTGTAACAATCATGGCATCCTCATCACCATTTACAGCGCGAACGGAAACAAGCTCACCGGTTTTATTGGTAACATTGATTGTCTTTACACCCTTCGCTCCACGTGTTGTCAGACGGTATTCCTCAATAGCGGTACGCTTACCATAACCATTTTCACTAACAGCCAGCAGATGTGTTCCCTCTTTAGAAGTGGCAGCACCTACTACGATTGAGCCATCAACATTAAAGCCCTTCACACCGCTTGCCGTACGTCCCATAGCACGAATATCATCTTCATGGAATCGAACTGCCTTACCATTGGAGCCTGCGATAATAATTTCATCATCTCCGGTTGTTTCCTTCACACCAACCAGCTCATCAAATTCACGTAGTGTAATGGCGATTTTACCATTCTGACGTATAGAATCGAATTCACTCATCGGTGTTCGCTTAACCAGTCCGTTCTTTGTGACAAACAGCAGGAAGGAGGATTCACTATCCGGACGAACAGGAACAAGTGCACGCACCTTCTCCTCCTTGTCCAGATTTAACAGATTCACGACCGGAAGGCCCTTAGCCGTTCTACCAGAATTCGGCACCTTATACCCCTTGATACGGTAAACCTTGCCAAGATTGGTAAACAGCATCAGATAGTCGTGAGTGGACATTGTAATCAGCAGATCAACAATATCATCCTCATTTACAGACATACCCTTCACACCGCGGCCTCCACGGTTCTGTGTACGATAGGTATCTGTCGGCATACGCTTGATATAACCGTTTGTTGTCATTGTGATAACAACATCCTCAACAGGAATTAAATCTTCATCCTGCATATCGTAATCTGCCTCACTGATTTCTGTACGACGCTCATCGCCAAAGCGATTTTTAACCTCAGTCAGCTCATCACGGATAATCCCGAGAACACGATCATGGTTTGCAAGAATATCACGTAAATCTGCTATCGTATTCATCAGCTCACGATATTCATTTTCAATCTTATCGCGTTCCAAGCCTGTTAAACGACGCAAACGCATCTCCAGGATTGCATTTGCCTGAATCTCCGTGAGTTTAAACTGCTCCATCAGACCAGTTCTTGCTTCCGCATCATTCTGACTGGAGCGAATCAGATGAATAATTTCATCAATGTGATCCAGTGCGATACGCAAACCTTCCAATATATGAGCACGATCCTCAGCTTTTTTCAATTCAAATTTTGTACGGCGTACCGTAACGTCAATCTGATGATTCACATAATGCTGAAGTGCCTCCCGGATTCCCATCTGCTTCGGTGTTTTCTCTACCAGTGCCAGCATGTTGACACCGAAAGAGGTCTGAAGCTGTGTCATACGATACAGCTGATTCAAAATAACATCCGGTTGAGCATCCTTACGCAGCTCAATCACGATTCGAATACCCTCACGGTTTGATTCGTCATTCAGATAGGTGATACCTTCAATCTGCTTTTCTCTTACCAGGTCTGCGATTTTGGTAATCAGATTCGCTTTATTCACCTGATACGGGATTTCAGTCACAACAATTCTTGTCTTACCATTGCCCATATCCTCCAGATGATGCTTACTGCGTACCATGATAGAGCCGCGGCCTGTTTCAAATGCCTGTCGAATTCCGGCTCTTCCCAGAATGATACCGCCTGTTGGAAAATCAGGACCCTTGATATAATTGTCCATCAGCTCCACAACGGAAATCTCCGGATTATCCATAATGGCAAAGGTTGCGTCTATTGTTTCTGTAAGATTATGCGGCGGTATATTGGTCGCCATACCTACCGCAATACCGACAGAACCGTTTACCAGCAGATTCGGGAATCTGGCAGGCAGCACAGCCGGCTCAGTTTCCTCATTGTCATAGTTGGGTATGAAATCAACGGTATCCTTATTGATATCCTTCATCATTTCCATAGCGATTTTAGACATACGGGCTTCGGTATAACGCATTGCCGCCGCACCGTCACCATCCATGGAACCGAAGTTACCATGTCCCTGTACCAGCATGTAGCGGTAGCTGAAGTCCTGTGCCATACGAACCATGGCATCATATACGGCTGTATCACCGTGCGGATGATACTTACCGATTACTTCACCAACGATACGCGCTGACTTTTTAAACGGCTTGCTTGCCACAATTCCCAGCTCATTCATCGCATGCAGAATACGGCGATGAACAGGCTTCATTCCATCACGAACATCAGGCAGTGCACGATCTACGATTACAGACATTGAATAGTCCAGAAAGGAGGTTTTCATTTCTTTTGAAATATCTACCTGAATCAGTTTTTCCTTGTTTAAATCCATGTTCCCTTACACCTCCTTAGATATCCAGTGTTGCATAGATTGCATTTTCCTGAATAAAGTCACGTCTTGGTTCAACCTCTTCTCCCATCAGCATTTCAAAAATACTGTCAGCTTCCATAGCATCATCAATATTTACCTGCTTCAGCGTACGGAATGCTGGGTCCATGGTTGTCTCCCACAGCTGCTCCGGATTCATCTCTCCCAGACCTTTATATCGCTGTACGTTTACATTCTCCCCCATAGAAGCACGTACCGTTTCCACTTCTTCCTCTTTATACACATATTCCACACGGTTTCCCTTGGCAACCTTGAACAGCGGTGGCATGGCGATATATACATAGCCACCCTCAATGATCGGACGCAGGTAACGGTAGAAGAACGTCAGCATCAGTGTACAGATATGCGCACCATCGACATCGGCATCGGTCATGATAATAATTTTATGATAACGCAGCTTACTGACATCCATTTCCTCTCCGATTCCACAGCCGAATGCTGTGATCATAGAGCGAATTTCATTATTTTCGAAGATTCTCTGCAAACGCGCCTTCTCGACGTTCAATATCTTACCACGCAGTGGCAGAATTGCCTGAAACTTGGAATTTCTTCCCTGCTTTGCACTTCCGCCGGCGGAATCACCCTCGACGATATAGATTTCACATTCCGAGGCATCCTTGCTGGAACAATCCGCAAGCTTACCGGGCAGTGATGTGATTTCCAGGGCTGATTTTCTTCTTGTCAGCTCTCTTGCCTTTTTTGCCGCAAGACGTGCCTTGCTCGCAAGAATCGCCTTATCTACAATAATCTTTGCTGTTTCCGGATTCTCCATGAAGAAACGATCCAGCTGTTCACCCAGTATACTGGAAACAATTTTTCGTACCTCTGAGTTTCCCAGCTTCGTCTTTGTCTGTCCTTCATACTGCGGATCGGGGTGCTTTACCGAGATAATAGCCGTTAATCCCTCACGCACATCATCTCCAGCCAGTGTCTCGTCTTTTTTTATCATTCCCTGCTCTCTCGCATAGGCATTGATAATCCTTGTCAGAGCGAGTCGGAAGCCATCCTCATGCGTCCCGCCTTCCATCGTGTTGATGTTGTTACAGAAGGAATAGATGCTTGGAATGTAGCCATCGTTATACTGCATGGCGATTTCCGCAAGAATCCCGTCCTCTATCCCTTCCACATACACAACCTCTTCATGCAGCGGCGTCTTGTTCTTGTTCAGATATTCCACATACTGGCGGATACCGCCATCGTATTTATATTCAATTCGTTTCGGCTCCGCTTCCCGTTCATCACAAAGCACCAGACGAATGCTTTTGTTCAGGAAAGCCAGCTGACGAATACGTGCATTCAAAGTATCAAAATCATATTCCTGTGTTTCCTGAAAGATTTCAGGATCTGCCTTGAAACGCACAATGGAACCATGCTTTTCGCTGTCATTGATGATTTTCAAAGGTCCTGTTGCCTTGCCTCCGTCTTCAAAACGAAGGAAAAACTCATGTCCGTTCTGATGTACGTTAACCTCCAGCCATTCACTCAATGCATTAACAACACTGGCACCGACACCATGCAGACCTCCGGAAACCTTATAAGCACCACCGCCGAATTTACCACCGGCATGCAGTACAGTAAAAATCGTTTCCACACCGGATATTCCTGTCTTTTCAACGATTCCCGTCGGCATTCCTCGACCATTATCCTCTACACGGATGATGTTATTTTTTTCAATCGTTATTTCAATATCCGTAGCGAATCCGGCAAGAGCCTCATCGATCGAGTTATCAACAATTTCCCAGACAAGGTGATGAAGACCTCTCTCACTGGTAGAACCGATATACATACCAGGTCGTTTCCGTACAGCTTCCAGTCCTTCCAGGACCTGAATATCATCAGCCGTATAAGAATGATCAACCTTATCTTCCATTTCTTCGATTTCTTTCATCTGATTCTCATCCATAGTTCATCCTCCTAACATCTCTCGATTGTACCGTTGCTTACATTCCACAACGTGACTCTGCGATCACTTTTCATATCATCCATTTCCACAAAATCTGTTGTGGAGATGAAAATCTGCACCTCTTTGGGCAGAGATTTTAATAATTCCTGTTTCCGATAGCTGTCCAGCTCCGAAAATACATCATCCAGCAATAACACCGGATATTCCTGTATGATTTCATGAATCATATGAATCATACCGATTTTCAATGCCAGCAATACACTTCGCTTCTGTCCCTGGGAAGCAAAGCTGACAAGCTCGTGCCCATTCATTTCAAAGATAAAATCCTCTTTATGAATACCGGCCGTCGTCTGTTTCAACAGCAGGTCACGATCCTGATGCTTTTGATATTTCTTCAGCAGAGCTTCCTTCAGCGCTTCCTCACTGTCCGAGAAAGGAACACAGCTAAGATAGCGTACCGTTATATCCGTATCATCATTGGAAAGCTGGCGGTAAAATGTCCTGCATTTGTCCAGCAGCTCCTCCAGAAAGAAATGCCGCTGCTTCATGATGACAACAGATGCATCCACAAGCTGTGAGGTTAAGACCTCGAGATAGGAGCGGTCCACCCGTTCCTGCTTCAGATAAGCATTCCGCTCTTTTAAGAGCCGTGTAGCGACGTAAAGCGTTGATACATACTTCTTACTTATCTTACTCAGCTCCATGTCCACAAAGCGTCTTCTGACGCGGGGAGAGGCCTGAAACAGATTCATATCATCCGGACAGAACATAACGGAGTTAAATTCACCTATGAAGTCACTGACGCGATTCACGGGATTCTGATAAATAAAAAGATTTTTCCCCTTTTCATTTACCGTCACACGGATTTCCTCCGTTTTCTGTTCCTTTGCAATCAAGGCTTTAATAAAGAAGGCCTGTTCACCTTCTTTGATTAGATCTTTATCTTCACTGGTTCGATGGGATCTGGTCGTTGATAAATAAAGGATAGATTCCAGCAGGTTGGTCTTTCCCTGTGCATTCTTTCCTGTCAGAATATGAATGCCGTCGGTAAAACTGACATTTACATCTGCATAATTGCGAAAATTATGAAGACGAAGTGATTCCAGTCTCATGACAAAGAAAATACGCTGCCCTCAATGTCAATGACATCACCTGCATACAGCTTGCGTCCTCTGCGGTTTTCCTGTTCCCCGTTCACGTTGATTTTCAGGGATTTTACCGCAAATTTTGCTTCACCGCCGCTCTGGATAAAATCCGTCATTTTAAGCAGCTGACCTAATGTTATGTATTCACCGGTTATCTTTATATCCATTATAAAACCTCTTTCACATTCCTATATATTATATCATATTTAAAGGTTTTTTGTTAGTTTTTCCTATGGTTTTCAAACTTTTCTGCATCATTTTTCACATGTAAATTTATTCGCTTTTCAAACGCTGCGTTCCATTCCTGAAAAAGGTCTACTTTTGTTAAAATACATAGAAAAAGGCAGCAGGATGTTCCCCTTACTGCCTGTTGTTTATGCATAGGTTCTGACTGGAAGTACCAGCTGTAAAACATTATCATCATCCACAGATTTAATGATAAACGGCTTCATTTCTCCACAAAGGCGGAAGGTTACCAGACTGCCGCTCAATGCCTTGATTGCGTCAAAGACATATCGTCCGTTACAGCTGATTTCCAGAGAGCTTCCTGTGAAGCTGGCACTGCTTAAAACCTCAGTGGAGGATCCTACTTCCACGGACTTGCTGGAAAGCACGCATTCCTGCTCACTCAGACTGAATTTAATAACGGAAACCCCGTCATTTTTAATAAAGCTTGCACGGTCAATAGCATTGAGAAGATCACGGGAATCGATTGTCAGCTCGTAGTCAAACTGTAAAGGAATCAGTCGGCTTGTTTCCGGATATACACCGTCAATCAGTCGCGTCTGTACGATTGTGTCATGAATGATAAACTGCGCTTTTTTATCATTGACTGCAATTTCCACCTCTCCTTCACCTTCCAGTGTTTTAACAACCTCGGACAGGGATTTGGCAGGTATGGTGATATTGAAGTTCAGGGATTCGCTGATATCAATCGTTTTCTTTGCAAGACGATAGGAATCGGTAGCGACACAGTGCAGCGTATTGCCTTCACAGTGGAAATTCACACCGGTCAGTACCGGACGTGTTTCTTTATCACTTGTCGCAAAGCTGGTCTGCAAAATCACTTTCTTCAGTGTTTCCTCTTTTAATGCAAAGCATTCCTTCGGTTTGGAGAAGTCGATAGCCGGATACTCATTTGCACGCATTCCATTGATTCTGAACTCTGCAGTGTTTCCACTGATTTTAGTCAGGGAACCGTCAATCATTTCAAACTCGATTTCATCAGCATCAATCTTACGAACGATTTCCAGAATATACTTAGCTTCAATAACGATTGATCCCATATCACGAATCTCAAGAACACATTCTTCCGATTTTGTCAGTTTCGTCTGAATGGATACATCCGAATCACTTCCGGTCAGAATCAGACAATCTTCTTTTGCGTCAATCTTAATACCGGAGAACGCAGGAAGTGGTGAAAATGTAGAGATGGCACGGGATGCCACAGATAATGCATTGTAGAATTCTTTTTTAGACACCTTAAAGTACATGGGTGATGCTCCCTTCTTTTATGTTTTATAAGTAAATAAACAATAATAAGTATGTGGAAAGTGTGGAAAAGCTATAAAAACACTTTGAACATAGGCTTATTTTAACAAATTTTGCTGTGGATGAAAAGTTTAAACATGTGGATATCTTAGCTATTTTATCCCCAGATTACTTTCAATCTGCATGACTGCCTGTTGAAATGTTTCCTTTTCCTTTAACAGCTTCATCATTTTTTCATACGAGGACATGATCGTGGAATGATCACGGTTTCCAAATTCAAAACCGATTTTGGCAAACGGCATTTCCAGATGCGTCCTGCACAGGTATATTGCGATATGACGCGCATTGGCGATATTTTTGGTTCTTGATTTTGATTCGATCTGGGTTCTGGTCAGACCATAGTATTCGCATACCGCATTCTTTATCCTCTTCGGCGTTAGTTCATCCTCCTGCTTTACAACAATCGGATTTTCTTTGAATATTTCTTTCGCGAAGGTGATATCAATCCGCTCGGGATTATATAATATTGCTTTAAAGAACAGCTCGTTGAGCGTTCCCTCCAGTTTTCTGACATCACTTGCAAAGCGGGTTGCCAGATAATCGAGAACCTCGTCATCAATCATGATTTCATCGCTGCGGCCTTCCATCTTTTTCTGCAGAATAGCTTTCGCAGTTTCAAATTCCGGAGAGCCTACCGATACGGATAAACCACTGGAGAAACGTGAAATCAGACGGTTTTCAATCCCCTTTAGCTCCGTGGGATGAATATCACTGGTAATGACGATCTGTTTGTTGTCGGAAATCAGCTTGTTATACATATTGAAAAAGATTTCCTGCGAGGTGCTCTGCTTCAGACGCTGAATATCGTCGATCAGCAGATAGTCTACCGAACAAATCATCTCCTTAACATCTTCAACCGTCTTGTTTTTCATCGCCTCAATCAGCAGCGTGACGAAATCCTCACTGTAAATGTACAAAACCTTTTCATCCGGCTTATTTGCCTTAACATAATTTCCGATGGCATGCAGCAGATGGGTTTTTCCCAGTCCGGAATTTCCGAATATAAACAGCGGGTTGTTGAATTTACCGGGATAATAGCATACGGATAGTGCCGCTGCGTGAGCCTCCCGGTTGTTTTTTCCTACGACGAAGCTGTCGAAGGTATACTCTTTTTTTACTTTGTCTTCAAATAAGATTTCATTTCTTCTTTTAACGACAGATGATGGCTGAAGCATATCCACTTCGCTCTTTAGCAGGATCTGACAGGAGACTTTCATATCCAGTACATCAGATAGCTTTTGCTGAATCAGATCAATGGAATCCATCATAATCTGCTTGTTGATCTTATAAGGAACAACAATGGTCGCAAAATCATCCTCTATATCAAAGAGATGAGAATCTTCTTTATACCATGCGTTGAATACGGCGTCATCAAAATGCGCACTTTCATTTATGAGCTGAAGTGTCTTCTGCCAGATCTGCTCAAGCTGTACCTTGGCAAAATTAGACATAAACGACTCCTTTTTCATGCACCTTATATTTTACTATAGATTGTGGAAAAATACCACGGCTATTCTGATTAAGATGAAGGGATTCAAAGAGAGCGATGAAAAGTGCAGTGTTTCAAGGAGAAAATGGAAATTATTTGTGTATAGCAGGAAAAGCATCGCAGTGATGATAGTTTTCCACCGGATAGGAGTCATGTTGTGAAGAATGTCCAGCGGATTTTATTTTCACACCGCTGTTATCCACAGGAAAACATCCTAAAAACAGGATAAATAAAGGAGTTTCTCCACTTTCCACAGCTTTCCATATGGAAAACATGGGGAAAAATAGGGTGTGGAATATATGATTCTGTGGAAAAGTGGAAAACAAGTATTATCACTCTCCACTTTTCCATCCTTCTACACTGATCAGAAATACGATAAACAAAGGAGATGTAAAGCTTTTCTACAGTTTCCACACATGGTGGAAAACGATTGGTTTTATCATTGTGGAAGAAGCGTGGAAAACCAGTCGGCATTGTGAGGTTTGTGGATATTCGCTGATTCATGCTGTAAATTGCTTTGCAGCGTCAAGTTTTCCACCGGTTGGAGAATGAATTGTTGAAAACTCTTTGAATAATAGAAAACTTCAGTAATTTGCAATGCGGAATTGTGTTCTTTTTTATCTTCCTATATAATGAAAAGGATAAATACATAGGAAGTGATAATATGAATTGGTTTGAAAAAAGTACAAAACGCACGATTCAGCACCGCCTAGGCTCAACCTATCAGATGAGTCTGCTGCTGGAACTGTTTCTGGCGCTGCTTTCCTTTGTTTTAATTGCGGATAAGATTTCTTCCTTATCTGTGTTCTTTGGAATTCTCGCTGTACTTGTAGCGGCAAGAATTATCTTTCTTTATGCAGTCATGTCGCTGCGTATGGAAACCAGAATTGTTTACGGTATTATGCTGCTGCTTCAGGCGCTGATCTCCACCATTCTATTTTTTTCATGCAAGTATCTTTATATTTGTAGTGGTTTCAACCTTTATCGTGCTGCTGTTCCCTATTTTTACACATGTCTTCTGTCGAAAAATGGCATGGATTGACAAATAAACGTATTTTCAAATATTTTTAACGAATTATTGACTTTGACAGAGTTTTTATGTATAATTTTAAAGCAATGCTCAATTTGTATAAAATGATAAAGAAGAAGTGGAGGTGGCTCTTGTGAAAAGAACATATCAACCGAGCAAAAGAAAACACCAGAAAACTCATGGATTCAGAGCCCGTATGGCTACAGTAGGAGGACGTAAAGTATTAGCGCGTCGTCGTGCCAAAGGTAGAAAAGTGTTATCAGCATAAAAAATCACCCTGCGGTGATTTTTTTTCGCTTTGTAAAAAGTAAAGGCTTCCCCTGTTTCAGGTGCTTTCCTGCCGTACGTTATTGCTTTTTCCCCTGATTTAGGCTATGATTAAGCGTATGATGCTGTGAAAGCGTATAGCAGGCAGATAACAGCATCAGGGAAGCGGAAGACAGAAAGGAAGAACTGCATGAAAAAGGAATATCGTGTGAAAAAAAGCCAGGAATTCGCCGAAATCATGAATTACAAAAAATTTTACACCTGTCCTTCCTTTGCTATTTATGTGAAGCCGCGAAAAGAAGATCATGCAAGAGTAGGAATTTCCGTTGGCAAGAAAATGGGAAAAGCAGTTGTACGTAATAAAATCAAGCGTCAGGTACGCATGATGGTACAGGATATTTACAGTTTTGAAGAGAAATTTGATACGATTATACTCGTTCGCGTTAAATATCATGAAGAAAATTATATAAACAACAAAAAACTCTTGGAAAGATTGGTTAAAAAAGTTAAAATATAAAGGTAGGCAAACTTAGCGAGGAGACAAAAAGATGAAAGATTTTTTTAGAAGCAAAAAGAAGTTTCTTCTGGTCGTTATGCTGATGGTCGTGACACTGACCGGATGTAGTGTTCCGCGTGGGCAGAATGGTAAGACATATGTCAATTCCATTTACACGAACCATGACGTTCAGGTGAAGCGCGGAGAAGTTGACATTCCAGACGATAAAGAACTTCAAAAGAAGTATAAGGATTATAAGGCAGATGATCTGATTACAATCGAAAAAACAACGTTCTCTGATGCAATGGATGAAGGATGGTTCAATGGGCTGATCGTATGGCCGATTGCTTTCCTGATCAACTTTGTAGCAGATTTCAGTGATGCAGGTATCGGTATCATTGCGGCAACCTTCCTGATTCAGCTGCTGATCTTCCTGTTCTCAATCAAATCACAGGTAGCATCACAGCGTATGCAGGCAATTCAGCCGGAAATGAATAAGATTCAGGCGAAATATGCAGGTAAAACCGATGACCGCTCCAAGATGCAGCAGGCGCAGGAAATGCAGGCGCTCTACAGCAAATACAAAATCAATCCGTTTGGAACACTGCTGGTAACGTTTATACAGTTCCCGGTAATTCTGGGTATGTATCAGGCGACGATGCGTGCGTACAGCGTGGTTACCGGTTCCTTCCAGGGAATCAACCTGGCTAAGACGCCGATCGAAGGCTTTAACTTAGGTGATTACTGGTATATTGTCATCTTTGTTCTGATGGTAGCCTTCCAGCTGTTGTCCTTCAAAATGCCGCAGTGGCTGCAGGAACACAGAAAGAAAAAAATGCATGTCAAAGAGAAAAAATATGCAGAGCCTAAGAAAAAGGGCGGAAATGGTATGATGGGCTCCATGAACATGATGATGTACATGAGTACCGGTATGATTGCCATCTTCGCAATCAACTGGCCGCTGGGTATGTCCTTCTACTGGCTGGTAAACTCTCTTGCTAGAGTTATCCAAAATATTGTAATCCACAAATTCTTTATCAAAGATTAGGAGGATAACAGGATGAAATCGTATACTGGCAAAAATCTGGAAGATGTATTGAAGCAGGCTGCTGAGGATAAGGGAGTAAGTGTTGAAGAGCTCACTTATAATGTAACGGAGGAAACCTCAGGTTTTCTGGGACTTGGCAGCAAAACAACCATTACGGCTTACTGTAGAAATGATATTCGGGAATTCATGAAAGCATATCTGCAGACCTATTTCCAAGGTATTCATATGGAGGTCTCCATTGATGTAGTGGATGACGGTGAATATTTCCGTGTTAATCTGGATGCTGAGAACAACGCGATTCTGATTGGAAAGAACGGACAGACATTACAGGCAATCAATACCGTCCTGAAGTCTGCTTCTTCCAGTGAGTTTAAGCGCCGGATCGGTGTACTGATTGATATCAACGGATATAAGGAAGAGAAATATCAGAAAGTATGTTCATTGGCTCTTCGGGTTGCGAAAAGCGTACAACGGACAAAAACTGATGCAACACTGGATCCTATGCCGGCCGATGAAAGAAAGGCTATTCACAACTACTTAGCCAATATGAAGCATATTGCTACTGTTAGTGAAGGGGAAGGTAATCAGCGACGTCTGAAAATCGTTTACAGCGAAGATAATGCATAAAATCAGGGAGTCATGCAAGACAGCATGGCTCCCTTTCCATATGCGAAATTTGTCGAATACGTGTTATTTTATTAAAAGAAAAGAGGATGAGTATGGAAGTATATAAAAAAGAGGCTGCTGATCTTGTAGAACAGCTTCTTACATTGCGCAAGCAGGGAAGACCGGAGGATATTCTTAAAAGGGCTTCCCGATTACTGGAAATTGCGCAGCTTCATCAGGATTCCTACTACACTGCAGCAGCATTGTATTTTCAGGCATACTATGAGTTTTCAAAAGGGAATTATAAGGAATGCCTTCAGCACTGCTTTCAGAGTGAGGAATACTGTGAAAAGAATGACTATCTGAAAATTCTTGCTTACATACACAACCTTCAGGGAATCGTTTATTCTGATCTGGGAGATTTTCTCACCTCCCTGCATTTTCTTCTCAAAGCCTATTACCTAACAATGGATCATCCGGAGTTTGAATATCATTATGCGATTATCAACAATCTGGGAACTTTATTTCATGAGATAGATTGTGAAGAAAAGGGGATTGAATACTTTATCCGGGCATTTCAGGAACGTAGAAAGCTGCATCTGGAATTTTCGCTGCATGACGGTATCATCCTGACGAATATTTTGATGGTATATATGAAAATGAATCGGGCGGCAGAGGCAGCACCCTGGTATGAAACCTTTTTGCGCTATTTCAAAGATGATGATCATGTCGTACTGACAGAGAATAAAATTATGATACGTATATTTGAATTATGGCACAGGAAGGATATAGAAAAAATTAAGCAGCAGCTATATGATTTTCTGGAGGTAGCTTCCCATACCTCTGATTATAAGAATACAGTGAGAAATTATATGGATTGTATTCAAATCTGCATATCATTAAAACTAAAGGATCAGGCTTATCTGCTGTTTCGCAATCTTGAAAAAATGGAATCACAGCATCCAAGCTCTATTAACTCTGCAAGGCTTGCGGATATCAAGGTGGAGCTGGCAATGCAATTTTGTTCAAAGGAAGAATTATTTCTCCATCTGCTGGAGGCCTATCGTTTGAACAGAAAAGCCAGAGAACAGGAGAAGCGCAATAATCTGCAAAGCATGATGAATAAAATGGATTTGGAAAATGCACTTTATGAACAGCATATTATCCTGCAGCGCAATGAAGAGCTCCTTCGCAGCAACAAGCTGGATCCCTTTACCGAGGTATTGAACAAAACAGCCTTTCGTAACCATGTGCTGGATGCAATCCGCGAAAAGCGTCCAGAGGAAAAGGGGGCCTTCTTTATTTTGGATATTGATAATTTCAAAATTATCAATGATACCTGCGGTCATCTGGTTGGTGATCAGGTGATCGTGCAGGTTGCTGCCAATCTTCAAAATAATTTGAGAGAGGATGATCTCGTTGGCAGAATTGGTGGTGATGAATTCTGTATGTACCTGAATCATATTTCCCGCATTGAGGATATAGAAAAAAATGCTTTGCGTATTATTGACAATATACGCAATTTAAATATCAGCAAGCTGCAGAAACAGCTGACAGTCAGTATGGGAATCTGTGTCGTAGATACAGAAAAGGATTTTGAAGATATCTTTATGAAAGCAGATCATGCACTGTATGAAGCGAAAGCAAACGGACGTGATCAGTTTGTAGTCTATAAAAATGATTATTTCAGTCAGATTATGCAGAAAAAGGAAAAGCGCAAGGACCGCCACGAGGTCACCGTCAATGACATTCTGCCAAAGGTATTTGAAATGCTGAATGTGTTTGATAAACGGGACGAGCTACTGGAGCAGACAATGGAATTCATCTGTCGTTCTATGAATGTAAAAAACATATTTCTGCTTCGCTTTGAAAATGAAGCATATACTATGGGCAGAGTGTATATATATGATTTGGAAAAGAAGAAGGCATCCAAGCATGTTCACATACAGACAGATCCAATTTATCTGAAGGTCTTTGATGACAGACATCTCTATTATCAGAATCAGATCAATGTTAACGAAATTCAGTATGTAAATGAATATGAATATTATCACATTCAGGCTACCATGCAGCCTCAGATTTTGTATGATCATAAAATGATTGGTGTACTTGGTATGAATGATCGAAGAGTACATGAATGGAATGAAGATGATTTATCGCTGCTCCGTAATCTCTCCTATGCATTTGCGACCTATCTGATTGCGATTGAATAAACGATAAGAATTGTATTTCGGTATTGTTTTAAAGACCGGAACGCAATTCTTTTTGCTGGCGCAGATATAAAGATTTTACTATATATGAAAATTTGAAGTAAACAGTAGCATGGAAATCAGATAATATAAGAATCGTCTCATAGAAAAAGTGTTAAACTTAAAAATCATATGGTATACTGTTAATACTAATCAAAGGAGATTGATTCTAATTGCAGTTTTCTTATATGAAATAAAACAGAAACAGGGTGAAAAATATGCTTGCTAGTGAACGTCAAATAATAATATTGAAGAAATTGGAGAAATCGGGTGTCGTATATCTAAAGCAGTTAAGTGAAGAGTTGCATGCTTCCATATGTACCATACGCAGAGATTTTGAAAAATTGGAAAAAGAAAACAAATGCCGGAGAGTGCATGGTGGGGCGGTTCGCGTTAAATTCAATAACCGTCTTTATGAAAGCACAGATATTCATATGGATAACCGTATGGATATGGTGCCGGAAATCAAACGCCGATTGTGCCGAAAAAGTGCTGAGCTGGTGGAAGAAAATGATTGTATATTTATTGATGGCGGGACTACCTTTATGTATATGTGTGAATATCTGGAAGGGAAGAACGTAACGATTGTAACACACAGTGATTTAATCAGAGCAAAAGATGATTCTACACTTTCTATATTTGTCATTGGTGGAGAGAACAGCACGTTTTATAAGATGAATCTCGGCCCACTCGCTATCAAGGGACTGCATTCTTTCAATTTTGATAAAGCGTTTATTGGCTGTGCAGGAATGAGTGTAGAAAATTTAAATGTATTTACTTCTGAAGTAGGTACAGCACAGATAAAGGAAGAAGCGATAAAAAAATCACAGGAGGTCTATCTGGTAATGGACTCCAGTAAATTGAATATTTACGGGTTTTATAGTTTTGCCAATCTTGACAGCTTCAACGGTCTTATTACGGAGGAAATCAGCGATGCTCTGAATACTGATGCAGCTTTAATCATAGCGGATAAGGAATAGATAAGTAGGATAATTTTAAATCTCATAGATATCTGTTAGATATAACAGCAGAGAAAATCAGTGATGCTTCATTTGATATAGCTGGTTTAAAATAGTTATACAGAGATTTCAAATCAGTATGAAATATAATACATAGAGGGTATATATTTCTAGTGATATGATTTTCCTTATTCAGCATGTAAAAAGAAGAGAGAATAATTTTCTGGATGATTGCCGCAGATTTATGAATGTCCGGATATAAATAAGTAAAAATGTGGATGGACTAACCTTCCGCTTTTTATCATGTTTGATAACTTTAAGAAATCATAATTTGCGAAATTTTAACTGTGATAGTAATCGCAATAAAGATTTGTATTTACAGATTATTAAATACATGTAATCATAGCTTTGCACTTTTCCTTACTATTATTGAAGTTCCACTGAATTGTCTGAACTACTATGCTCAACCTTATGGAGAATCCCAAAATCTTAAATTAAGTCACAGGCAGCGATTAAAAGAATAAAGAAACTTTACTCTATCTGTGAATTATTTGAAATTGAAATCCGCTAATGATAACGGGACCTTTTTCACATTTTAATGAAGGGATAATTAACATATCTTTAGTTTTTCCAATATTTTTTTCAACATGTTTGAAAAGTATCTTTTTCAGCTGCGTTCATGCTATGAGGGAGTAGGATTTATACTGTTATTCCCTTTACAAGTGAACCCTTTACTGCCATTTTTTGTTAGAAGAGTCAGGTTACTGTTCACCAATTAACAGTGCTGATAGCATATGATGTAATATCATTTATATGTATAGTACGTTCTTTCGTAGTTTATAAATACCCTTTCATTTGATATTTTTATGAAACTTTCTTATGGGCATATATCGATTTTCATACCAATGAGTAGTTACAAAAATATTGTCTAATAATCAAAAACTATCAATATTCATTTACAACTGTGATAGATATTGATAGAATTAAATCATAAGAGGTGATGTCATATGAAATTGAAAAAGAAAGCTGCTGAAATGAGTCAGAGAGAATTGGCAAGATTTATTGATTACAGTGTATTGAAACCGGAATTTACAGAAGAAGAAATCATCAAATTGACAAAGGACTGTGTTAAATTAGGCTGTTTTAATCTATGTATCAATCCGGCCTACATGGATTTATGTCTTCCTTATGTTGAGGGTACAGATACCAAGCTATCCCCTGTTTTAGACTTTCCCTTTGGTACAAGCTCTACCGAATGTAAGGTGGAACAGGCAAAAATATTATGCAGATATCCACATATCAGTGAAATGGATATGGTCGCCAATTATGGATGGATCCGTTCTGAGAAGTACGAAGCTGTTGAACAAGATATTCGGGCAGTAGCCGAAATAGTTCATGCCGCAGGTTATGGATTGAAGGTCATATTGGAAACAGATGCATTGACTGAAGCGCAGATCCGAAAAGCCTGTCATAGCGTTGCAGCTGCAGGTGCTGATTTTGTTAAAACAAGCACAGGCTTTTTAACCGGACATGAATGTGTCGGAGGAACACCTGAAATTATACAAATCATGCTGGATGAGGTGGGAGATCAAATCAAAGTTAAAGGAAGCGGCTGTATACGTACCAGAGAGCATTTTCTGAAGCTGATTGACATGGGGGTAGAACGAATGGGAATCGGGTATAAATCCGTTCCTGTTGTATTGGGATTACAAAAGTAGAAAAGAGGAGATCACAGCGATTTGATGTATGCATTATAGATATGCGTATAGTAGAAAAACGATGAGAGAAGGGATTTCATGTATGAAGCAATCGTAAAAAATACGGTAGAAATACTTTGCCAGCTGCCTGTACCGTTTCCTGAAAGCAGACTTTTAGCGGGAATTGTAAAAGAGTACAGAGCACCTCAGCAGGAAATGTTTATGAACGATAATTATCATTACGCCATGGGAACAGCCTATCTTAAGCTTGGTATTCTTGGGGTATCTGAAAAAGCTGAAGAATCATCAAAAACTGTGGAAACCGAAAAGCAGCGTGAATTATTATCATCCATAGCAATCGTATATAGGGAAATCAGCAATTATTTATCACGCTATGCAGAAGCTGTTCATAAGCAAGCTGAATCAGATAAACAGCGGCATACAGGGGACATGCTGAAGGCTTTGTCGACACGACCTCCACAGCATTTTGATGAAGCACTTCAGCTTGTGTATATCATGTGGAAGCTTCGTACATTGTATAAAAAACATGCTGACTTGGGAAGACTGGATGTTCATCTGCGAGAGTTGTTTGAAAAGGATATGACTTCCGGCTATATGAGCGAGCAGGATGTGCTTGACTATCTGCTTTGTTTTTGGGAGCTCTTGAATGAAAATGACAGCGGGGATACATTGCTTAATGTTATGGTAGGTGGCAGAAATATAGATGGAAGTGATGCCGGCAGCAGGCTATCTGTTCTCATGCTGAAAGCAGTACAGCTTTGCAGGCAGACGGAGCCGCATATCAATGTGCGTGTACATCCGGAATTGGATCCTGCTATTTATCAGGCCATGCTGGAGGTACAGCTCATGGGGCAGGGACAGGCGACTATGTATAATGATGAAGTCATAATTCCATCCCTTATGAAGTTTGGCATCCCGGAAGAGCTTGCCTGCTGTTATGCCAATGACGGCTGTTCTGAAATAACTTTAGATGGATATAGTGGTATTGATTATGCTCATATAGATATTGTCGGAGTATTTGAATTGGCTTTTAACAATGGAAGCTGGGCAGACCGTACTTACCGTAAAAAGGTTCATTATTGGAATAACAGTGATCCGGATTATTTTTATACACCTCATGCAGTCTGTGGATATGCATCGGGCGATCCGCAGACTTGTGAGACCTTTGAAAAATTCTATCAGATGTTTTTGAAGCAGTATGAATTTCAGATTAGAAATAAAGCTGAGGAATTGAAGCGCCTTTACGATGACCGAATGAGTTTTGTGACCACTTCTGTATTTTTGAATGGAACCTATGATTTTGTGCTGGAACATGGGGATGATATTCTGGGAGGCGGTTTTCCTTTCGCAGAATATATGCTATTTTCAGGCTCTATTCCAACAGCAGCCGATTGCTTAATAGCTGTTAAATCACTTGTGTATGACAGAAAAATATATACGATTTCGGAACTAAAGGAGGCCATTCGTGTAGATTTTAAGGGTTATGAGGGAATGCGAAAACAAATGCTGAACACTCCTAAATTCGGTAACGATATCGATGAAGTAGATTTACTTGCTCGAGATATCGCTCGCTGCTTTTGTGACTGCCTGCAAAACTTTCGGAAAGAGAGTGGATTTGCTGTTATGCCGGCATTGTATGGATTCCGTTTTCTGGAGGAATCCTATGGTGTAGCAGCAACTCCTGATGGAAGACATTATGGTGATCCAATTGCTGAGCATTATTGCGCAACACCTGGAAGAGCTGTAAATGGTCCTACGGCTTTACTTAATTCCATAGCAAAAGCAAAGGAAGAAATCAGTATGGCGGTTGGAGTATGTGCAGTACAGATTACGCTTCCTCGTAATCTTGGCAATACGGATGAAGAAAGTCTGATGATTCTGGACGGATTAAACAGGGCAGCAGTTGCGGGTGGATTAAACCATATGAATATAGGAATATATGATGCTGAACTGTTAAGAGAGGCACAGCGAAATCCTGAGCAGCACAAAGATATCATTGTACGTGTATGGGGATACAGCGCCCGCTTTGTCACCTTATGCAAGGAAATGCAGGACCATGTAATCAACCGCATTACTGCTGTGAACTGATGGGTACCGTTTTCAATATTCAGCGCTTTTCGCTGCATGACGGACCAGGTATCCGTACAACATTTTTTCTTACAGGCTGTTCACTGCGTTGTCAATGGTGTCATAATCCGGAAGGATTACAGAGTAGGGTCAGATTACAGTATGATGAATCACAGTGCATTCAATGTAGAATCTGTGAAAAGGTATGCCCAAAGAATGTGCATGTTTTTCATGAAAGTGTACATATCGTTCATTTCGATCAATGTAGTTTATGCGAAGAATGTATCAATTCTTGTCCATCAAATGCATTACAAAAAAGCGGGAAAGAATATACTGCAGAGGAGCTGGCTCAGATTGGCTTAAGGGATATGCCGTACTACCAGCAAAACGGAGGTATCACATTTTCTGGTGGAGAGCCCCTTCTTCAGGCCTCATTTGTCGCAAAAACGGCTGATTTGTGTAGAAAGAAGGGCGTAAATACAATCGCTATAGACACTGCCGGCAATGTAGATTGGAAGGCTTTTGAAGCTGTTCTTCCGTTTGTGGATTATGTTTTATATGATGTAAAGGCGGCATCCGAAGAGATACACAGGAAAGCTACAGGTTTTTCAAATCATAAAATTTTAGATAATCTGCATCGACTGGATTCCTGCGGGAAAAAAATTTTTATCCGTATTCCTCTCATTCCTACAATCAATGATGATCTAAAGGAAATAGAGGCGATTGCCCAACTTGCCGCACAGCTTCACACACTAGAAGAAATTCGTATTGTTCCCTATCATACATTTGGAAGAGAAAAATATAAAACCATAGGATTATCAGAGCCTGCGCTTTTTCCTATACCCGATGACCAGAAAATCATTCATTATGAGAGGATAATACAGGCGATGCAAAAAAAGAAACATCATCCATAAGGTTACGATTCACAGCCCTTTGAAACATAGAGAAGGATCAGCATATGAGAATAAATGAAAATATAGGACCTGCTACATTAGCCCCATATTCTAATAGTTCATACGTAAATCACATATTTATGAATTGGCTGTGAATCGTAACTCCATAAGAGGTGTACAGCTAATATTTCGGGGGTTTGCCTCTATTTTCATAACGAACCTCCATATTATAATAGAGTATTGTGTCAGATACCTATAAACAAGGACAATTTGTATATCACAATTTGTGTTATACAAGGAGAAAAGCTTATGGCAGAAATGATGAAAAGAGCTTAACATCACAGCATTCATAAGGCTCTCACGATATTATTGTGTTGGAATATAAATAAGATTAAGAGATTTCAGAAAAAAAGCCATAGGCTTCACAATCATATGGCTTTTTTCTATTAAAGACGTCGTAATATTTTTATAATATGCTGTGCTATTCTTAATTCACACTGAATTGTCATCATGGTATCCTGAGCGTGTGTGAACAGCATACTGAATTCATGATGATTACCACGGGCTTCTTCTTGTATAAGTGCAGTTTGTGAATTATGTGCAAGGATGATATTATCTCTTGCCTCCTCCATCAGCTGATCCACCTTATGAAAATTTCCATCTTCCGCTTCACCCAGTGCTTTTTCAAGCTGTGTTCGTGCATCACCAGCATGCAGGATAATCTGCATGGCTATCTGTGTAATTTCTGTATCCACGTTATTCTCCTTCATTTAGGCATTGAACCTCATAGACTTTGAAAAACGGTAACCAGATTATATAATATACTGCAAATAAAATGATATACACAATCACAGCTCGCATATCCTCCGTTATCATAACACTGGAAAATGGTGCGGGAATCTGCCCAATCTGCATCATACGGTAAGGAATATTTAACAGATCCAGGCGCATAGAGAACCAGATGATAACAGGTCCTGCAATTGAGTTGAGCCAGAAAGGCACCATCATGATCGGATTAAAGGCGATAGGTGCACCAAATACAAGAGGTTCATTTATATTAAAGATAGATGGACCAATACAGATTCTTCCCATGACCTTTAATTTTTTTGCTTTTGAAAACATCATCATGACATTTAACGGAAGTGTAGCTCCCATACCACCCATAGTAATCAAAGCAGCTGTAAATACAGTTTCAGATGTAACAATATTCACAGCCTCTTTTCCAGCGGCAACCGCTTCAATATTTCCCTGAATACCGGCCATAAAGATAGGTAGACTGGCGGCATAGAACAGCCAGTTGGAAACACCTAATGTATACAATACAGCAGGGATAAGACAGATGAGAACAAAGCCGGGCAGTGTTTGTCCAAAATTCTGCAACGGTGAGAATAAGGATAAGATGAAATCAAAGATATCAAATTGAATGGTAAAAACAATGGTGGTGGAAATCAATAGAATACATAGGATAGGAATCAGATTATTAATCCATTCCGTTACAAAATCAGGAATAGTTACGTTATTTTCAAATATATGTAATTTAAATAAAATTAAGCAGCATGAATTCAAGTTGACAGAAGAGATTATAGCATCCCTAGAAGAGCATTATGAATTGCATTTTAATGACAGCGAATTATATGAGTTAACATTGCTGGTTATCGGAAGTGCCATCAATACAAACTTCAGAGATCATGAATTAAAAAATCTTGTTACCAAAGAATGCTCGGATATAACAGAACGCATTATCCGTGAAATGAGTGAAAACTATTTTCTGGATCTGTCCGATAAGAATTTTATTTATCGATTTACACTTCATATGAATGGACTTCTTATTCGTTGTCAAAACAGTTTTTTTACGCAGAATCCACTTACTGAAAATATACGGAACAAATGTCCGCTGATTTATGATTATGCTGTGAATATTTCTCACATTATTAAAAGAGAAACAGGTTATATTATCAATGACGATGAAATAGCATATCTGGCATTTCATATTGGAAGTGTCTATGAAAATCATAATAACGAGAAGCATAAGCTATCTTTTATTCTGTTATTTCCACAATATTATGATCTTGATATTTCCTTATCTGATCGAATTGTATCTGTTTTTCGTAAGGATGCTGACATAAAAAATATTATTACCAACGAAGAAGATATCACGAATACAGCTGATTTTATTTTAACTACGGTTTCGATTGATAGAAAACTGGATATGCCAAAGGTTATCATTACACCGTTTTTCAATAAGGCAGACCAAAGAAAGGTGCAGCTGCTGATGGATCGTCTGTTGATTGAGAAAAAGAAACAGAAATTTCAATCCATCCTAATGGAATATACAAAGCCGTCTCTATTTAAGAAAAATGCAAGCTTTCAAAGCAGGGAGGAGGCAATTCATGTAATGTCAAAGCAGCTGTATGAAGCTGGAATGGTGAAAGAATTTTTTGAACATGATGTCCAGGAAAGAGAAAATTTATCCAGTACCTCATTTCATTCTGTTGCTATCCCGCATGCGACAAAAATGAATGCAATACAAACCTGTATGAATATTGTCTTGAATAAGGAGCCGGTACTTTGGGGAAGCCGTAAGGTACATTTGATTATACTCATCGCTATTAATGATCAGGATAAAAAGCTGTTTATTGAATTATATGAATTTCTATCATCTGTATTGATGGAAGATATGCAGCTGGAAGAATTACTAAAAGCAAAATCCTATTATGAATTTATTGAAATTCTTTTACAGCATATATGAAGGAAAACATATGAAAACATATATAGAAACAAATGAACATAATAACGGTGTATTTTTCTTATGAATCAATTGTGAAAGGCTGAGGATTGACAGATGCTTTGTATCCTATACATAATTTTATAAATAAAGGGTTACATTTTTTTTAATAGCCGCACCATATTGCTTGTGAACAAATAAACAAGGTGCTATAATCAAGGTGTTGAAGTGAGCGGAAAGTAAATCTGACTGTAAACATCAAACATCGATCGCTGACGATCTGCTTCTAAAGGAACAGCCTGAGGAAAAAGACGGGAATGCAAATAGTTTTTTTACTGTATTCTTGTTTTTTCGGACAAGAATTTTTTTATGTTAGGAGGATCATATGGAAACAAGAGTAGCTGTTATCGGCATCATTGTAGAAAATACGGAATCTGCAGAGAAAATCAATTCCATACTTCATGAATATGCACAATATATTCTCGGACGTATGGGAGTACCGTATCAAAAAAGAAAAATTTCGGTAATCAGTATCATTATGGACGCGCCACAGCCTGTGATTTCTGCTTTATCCGGAAAGCTTGGAAAGCTGGAGGGTGTCAGTACAAAGGCACTGTATTCCAATGTGATGGAGAAAACGGATGGCTGATTACGGATTTCTGATGGAAAAGCTGTATAAGAGTGGATGGCTGCGGGATGAAGAATTTCTGGAACTGCTTGCTCATCACGAGGATGCTTTCTTACGTAGTCAGCTTGCTGCGTATGCAAGAAAAACAGCGCACAGATATTATGGAAATAAGGTCTATACCCGCGGACTGATAGAATTTAGCAATTACTGCCGCAATGACTGTTATTACTGCGGTATCCGCCGCAGCAATACCCGTGCGCAAAGATACCGTCTGGAAAAAGAAGACATACTTGCCTGCTGTAAGGAAGGCTATGGATTGGGCTTTCGCACCTTTGTCCTGCAGTCCGGAGAGGACGGGTATTATACGGATGAGAAACTCATTGAAATCATAACCGATATAAAACAGCAGTATCCAGACTGTGCCATTACACTGTCACTTGGGGAAAAAGAAAAGGAGAGCTATCAGCGCTACTTTGATGCGGGAGCTGATCGCTACCTGCTGCGACATGAAACAAGCAATGCACAGCATTACCGATGTCTGCATCCGCAAGAGCTTTCCAGTGAGCATCGTAAGCAGTGCTTGAAGGATTTGAAGGCAATCGGTTTTCAAACCGGCTGTGGAATTATGGTCGGTTCTCCATCACAGACGCTAAAGAATATTGTGGAGGACTTGCATTTCATGAAGGAACTGCAGCCGGAAATGGTGGGCATCGGACCTTTTCTTCCGCATCATGATACACCGTTTTGTAATGAGCAGGCCGGCAGCTTCACGCTGACACTGACATTGCTTTCCATCATTCGCCTGATACTGCCGGATGTTCTGCTTCCGGCAACTACAGCTCTGGGTACGATTGATCCACAGGGAAGAGAACAGGGAATTCTGGCAGGTGCCAATGTTGTCATGCCGAATCTAAGTCCGGTGGCTGTGAGAAAAAAATATATGCTGTATGATAATAAAATCTGCACCGGTGATGAAGCAGCCGAATGCAGATTATGTCTGTCCAATCGTATGAAACGCATAGGATATGAACTGGTAATAGATCGCGGCGACAGTATAAGAAAGATAGAGGAAAAACGTATATGTACAATAAACATTCACTGAAAGCGACGGAATTTATCGACGATGAGGAAATCAAAGAAACGCTGCGCTTTGCACAGGAGAACAAGCGTAATAAGGAATTGATCAGCTCCCTGATTGAACGTGCAAAAGATTGTAAGGGGCTTACACACAGGGAGGCTGCTGTATTACTGGAATGTGAGCTACCGGAGGAAAACGAAAAAATGTTTACGCTGGCAAAGCAGATCAAGCAGAAGCTGTATGGCAATCGAATCGTCATGTTTGCTCCGCTGTATCTCTCCAATTATTGTGTAAACGGCTGTGTATACTGTCCCTATCATCATAAGAACAAGCATATTCGCAGAAAAAAGCTGACGCAGGAAGAAATTCGGCAGGAGGTCATTGCTCTGCAGGATATGGGACATAAGCGCCTTGCTCTGGAAACAGGAGAGGATCCTGTTCATTCACCGATCGACTATGTTTTGGAAAGCATTAAAACGATTTACGGTATCAAGCATAAAAATGGAGCAATACGCCGAGTAAATGTAAATATCGCGGCAACAACCGTTGAAAATTATAAGAAATTGAAGGATGCCGGTATCGGTACCTATATCCTGTTTCAGGAAACCTATCATAAGGAATCGTATGAACAGCTGCATCCCAATGGTCCAAAATCAAATTATGCCTATCACACGGAGGCAATGGATCGTGCCATGGAGGGCGGTATTGATGATGTAGGCTGCGGTGTATTGTTCGGCTTAAATATGTATCGCTATGATTTTGTAGGACTTTTGATGCATGCTGAGCATCTGGAGGCAGTGCATGGCGTAGGACCTCATACCATAAGTGTTCCGCGTATCTGTCCTGCCGATGATATCAATCCGGATGAATTTACAAATGCGATCAGTGATGAGATCTTTACCAAAATCGTTGCTGTATTACGGATTGCGGTACCATACACCGGTATGATTATCTCTACTAGAGAATCACAGAAAACAAGAGAAAAGGTTCTTGACCTTGGTATTTCACAGATATCCGGTGCTTCTTCCACCAGTGTCGGCGGCTATGCAGTACCGGAAAAGGAAGAGGAAAACAGTGCACAGTTTGATGTAAGTGATAATCGTACTCTCGATGAGGTGGTTAACTGGCTGCTGAAGCTGGGCTATATTCCAAGCTTCTGTACGGCCTGCTATCGGGAAGGTAGAACAGGGGACCGCTTTATGAGTCTGGTAAAATCCGGGCAGATTGCAAACTGCTGTCATCCAAATGCATTATTGACACTGCGGGAGTATCTTGATGATTATGCAAAAGAGGATACCAAAAAGCTTGGCAGTGCCAGAATAGAACAGGAGCTGTTAAATATTCCAAATGAAAAGGCAAGAGAAACCTGTACCTCCTATCTGCATTCCATCGATGAGGGGAAACGGGATTTCCGGTTTTGATATGAGTATGCAGGATACACCCAATGCAGTGCGTCTGCATATTGGAATATTTGGAAAACGAAACAGCGGAAAGTCCACTCTGTTAAATGCTATTACGAAGCAGAAGGTTTCTACCGTTTCTCCTGTTGCGGGGACTACCACAGATCCTGTAAGCAAGGCGATGGAGCTTCATGGAATAGGACCGGTGGTGTTCTATGATACGGCTGGTTTTGATGATGAGGGGGAGCTTGGCCGACTGCGTGTTGAAAAAACAGAAGAGGTATTGCAGAAAACAGATATCGCTATTCTCGTGTTTCGGGAATTAGATATTTCCTGGGAAATGAAATGGTATGCAAAATTGAAAGAGAAACAGATTCCTGTTCTCTGTATATGGAATGCAGCTACAGCTGACAGGGATCATGCAATGGATACGATACAGAAATTGGAAAGAAAAACAGGTGGGGAGATACTCGTTGTGAATGCGGCTGAGGATATGGCAGCGGAGCCTGTTCGACAGGCTCTGATTCGACTGCTTCCCTCTGAATTTACGGAAGAAACCATAATCGGACATCTGGTTACAGCAAATGATCTTGTATTACTCGTTATGCCACAGGATATACAGGCTCCCAAAGGCAGACTGATTCTGCCACAGGTACAGACGATTCGAGATTTACTGGATCATAAATGTATTGTTCAAAGCTGTACAAGCGATACACTGGAGGCTGCTCTTTCAGCACTGGCAAAGCCGCCGAAGCTGATTATTACGGATTCACAGGTGTTTCCTCTTGTATATGAAAAAAAACCAGAGGAGAGTCTACTAACCTCGTTCTCTGTGTTATTCGCAAATTACAAGGGGGACATTCAATATTTCATCCAGAGTGCAAAGGCTATTGATCAGCTGCATGCGGATAGCAAAGTACTTATTGCGGAGGCCTGTACACATGCTCCTCTTGCAGAAGATATCGGGCGTGTGAAGATTCCGGCTATGCTTAAGAAGAAATATGGAGACAGCCTGCAGGTGGATATTGTGAGCGGTACAGATTTTCCAAAGAATTTACAGGAGTTTGATTTGATCATCCACTGTGGTGCCTGTATGTTCAATAAGAAATATGTCCTGTCCAGAGTCGAGCAGGCAAAACAGGAAGGAATACCGATGACGAATTACGGAATTGCCATTGCATATATGAAGGGAATACTGGAGCATATCATCTATTGACAAGCGAAATGAATAGAGATTTTATGAATGCGCAAGCAATCATTAGAAGCCGCTTGCTCTATAGCCGGCGGTAGTTCACGAACCATATATCTTAACATCTCTGACTTCTTTTTCAGGATGAAGGCAAACAGCTGTTTCATAAGTAACTATGCTTATGAAACAGCCTTTTGCTATATGTCCTTCTTCGACGCTTTCAGACCTTTTCTAAAATATGATACGCATGAAAGAAAGGCATCCGACTTGGAAACGATGCACAGGGAAGATTAAACGGAAGCTTATTGAAGGTTTTCTTCGATTATGGGAATCGTAGAGTCAAGTAAATATGAAAGAAGAAATAAAAGCTCCTGTGATAGGATTTTATTTCTTCTTTTAGCTTTTCAACTACTTGTATCCAATGTGCGTAAGAATCTATGGTAGCACTGCCGGTTTTTACTGTTCTGATACATGAATGAAATAATCACAGATTCTTCGTACACTGATTCTCTGCTTCTTCATATCCGTGCCGGTTGCCTCATTAAACCATAATATTTTAAACCTTTCGTTTTCAAAGCTCAGAATCACACTGCTTTTTAATACACCCTTTTTCACTGCTGCATTCTGAATATCCTGCAATGGTATACGAAAATATCCGGTTGCTCTTGTCACATCCAGAGAATGCAATGTGACGATATTCAGACTTGCTTTTGTCAAACCGACATAGCAGTATATATTACGGGAACCGATTTTCGGACGTCTGTCTGCGGCAACGGCATAGGATAACAGCTTCGGTGTAGAGGATACGATATTTCCCCATGTGGAAGCCAGATATTTCTCGTTCTCGCAAAGCAGCTTTTTCAGTTCCTTTTGTTTACTTTCCTCATTCATTGTCAATGCCATTTGAAATTCCTCCTGAAGCGATGGCCTGTTCAAGAAGCGCAATGCTTTCATCAATGCTGTGCTTTTGGTGAAATAAACCGGAGGTTCCTCCTGTGAACATCGTTGCACCAGCCTTTGCACAGCTGTGTATCGTTCCCGTATGAATATTTCCATCAGCCTCTATCACCTTATCCAGCTTTGCCTCCAAAAGCAGCTGCTTCATCTGTACTATGTGCTGAAGTGCTTCCTTCTGAAAAAGCTGCCCGGAAAAGCCAGGCTGGACACTCAGTTTAAGAATCCATTCAGAATGTGCTGCCAGCTTAATAAAATCCTTTGGTACCTGCGTGTCACAGCGAAAAGCAAGTACCGGCTTTGCTCCAAGTCTGCGTATTTGTTGAAAGGCCGTTTCGATGTCTGTTTCCGCCTCGTAATGAATGGCGATATAATCAGCACCATTCGCTATACAGGGCTTTATATATGGAAGCGGGTTTCGGCAGGCGAGATGCACAGTGATTGGCAGTGTCGTATAGCTGCGAAATACCTTCAGCATCAGATCACCAAATATAAAGCATTCATTAAACTGACCGTCCACAATATCATAGTGAAGACTTTTTATACGCGACTGATTGATTTCCTTCATACTGTCTGCGACATGTCCCAGATCGATACAGGACAAAGAGGCATTGAAACTGTATTCTGTGGTGGATAGCTTCATGGTATCACGCCTTCAACAGCTTTTGGATTTCAACCTCATAAGGCGTATTTCTACAATTTTTCAGTGCAGAGCTCAGATAGGTTTTACTTAAATTTTTATTGCAGAGATACGTATACTGCAGACCAAGCAGATATTCAAAGATACCAATGCGAACACGCTTTGCATCATTGGTAAAAGCATCCGGCATTTTCTTCATCGGCTCCAGCCGCTCTCTGATTTCCTGTATATACTCACTCTTTTTCAGAGCAAGAATACTGTACATCATTTCCATCGTATGCAGCTCAGGAATATGTTTATCAGCTTTTCGACAGATATGCAGCATGCTTTCTGCTTTTTTATACCTCTGATTTTCCATATAGAAGTAAAATCCCTGCCTGGCCGCCGCTGCCTTTTGCTCATCCTTCATTTTCATCTTACTGAAAATCGTATCCAGCTGTGCCTCGATTTTCCTTTTATCACCTTGCATGAAATAGGAATTTAACCGCATGTATTCCCGATTGTATGGCTTGAAGGAAAAGGTGCAGGCAAACCCATCCAGCAGCTTTTCAAATTGCTCATAATCTCTTTCTGACAGATAACCTGTCAGTTTTTTGTATACAACACGTTTCATGATCTGTGGAATGATCAACAGGATAATAAGAACAGCAGCGGTAATCAGAAATGTAAATGTCATATGATGTTCCTCCTACAATATATGCGATTTCAGATTCTCTTCACATATCCGTTTGAAATCTCCGTAATCCTCAACGGACAGTATTTCCTGCTTGAATTCATTATTGAACAGCAGAGGGGAAAGATAATCCCAGGCACGAAAGGCCTCTAAATTGTTTTTCTGAATGCATACGAGGAAAATCAGATTGACATGGTTTCCCTCCGTATCCCAGACTGCCGGTTTTTTGAGTATGATCTCCCCGATAAATGAATCGTCTGTAAGCAGATGCATCGGGTGAAGAATTGCAATTCCATTGCCAAAATAGGTGGAGCCGAATTCCTCACGCAGCTCGATTTCCTCAGCGAGATTATCTAATTGATACAGCACAGAGGCAGCATCGACCAGACACTTTTGAATCTCTTCCTTTTCTGTGAAATCCTTTACGAAAAACAGCTTTGGATCAAACAGCTTCATAATGTCCTCAACGTTTTTAAAGCCTTCGATCCGCACCTTGATTTTCTCCAGCTCATTGGAATCCGGAAAAAATGCAATCTTTGTCGCTAAACCGGATTCCGTAGCCCGGTTATCCTCGGTAGAAAAAAACAAATCATATGCATCCAGATCCAGATCATCCAGTTCATTGGAGGAAACAAAGGTTATGGATACGATATATTTTTGAAATTTATCATACAGAAACTGTTCCAGAAGAAAATACTCGGAGCGTTTTAGATTTGTGATGATACATACTCGTTTGTTGCCCTTTAAAACAGAATACTCATTGATGCTTTTATTAAAATAAATTGCAAGAAAGGCCGTTTCACTTTCTTTAATTTTACATGTATACCGCTCGGATAACAGATAGGAGAAATATGTGGCAATATCAAATGCATACGGAAAGCTCTGCTTGATATAATCCAGCATTTCATTTTTGATCTGTACATTATTGCGTGCTCTGGATATCAGCGGAACACAATGCAGAGCCAGTGATATTCGCAGGTTTACATCGTGTGTGAAATCCGTTGGATAGGATTCGTGTATTTTCTGCAGCGCATGCAGAATAAATGTATTCAGATCCTCTGATATATAATCAGTATTGCTGAAATTACTGTGGTTGTTAATATACATGGCAAGGAAATTGATTTCTGTCTGCGGTACACGGATCAGATATTTTGTTTCAATACGCTCAAATATATTTCCTGCAATTTTGATTTCCGTGTCATAGTTTCCCTCACCGTCAATATCCTCGTCATTCAGATAAAAGAAATTGGTAATTCTTCGGATGGAGATATTTAGCCAGATAATGATATTCTGAAATTCAACATCGGAAATCGGATACTGCTTTTCCAGCAGCTCCTTCATCAGCGTCTTTCGTATAAATTCAACATGAACAGCTTCTGTATCAGAAATCAGCTTACTGGGAATCATAGGGTGATATGCATAGCTGACATCCATCAAACAGATGCGTTTATCCCGTTCCAGCCCATCAATCCATATATATCCCTTTGTCTGAATCAAACGTAAAGAAAATTTCGACAGGGTCTTTTCCAGCTCCTTTAAATCACTGGTCAGAGTGGATTTTGATACATAGATATAATCTGCGCATTTTGTCAGGGATATACTTTTCCTTTGGCTTAATAAGAAATTCAGGAGCTTATAGATGCGATCATCCCTGTAATTGATGTTGTATTCATCTGATTGCAGCTTCAAATCATTGAGATAGTGTGTAAAGCGTTCTCTATCCAGAATTTTGATCCTTGTACCGAAGGGTACCTTGGAATCAATGATGAATATATCAGATAAAGAAGCAGTGTCCTCTTTGATCGCCTTGATGTCATTTTGGATGGTCCGAAGACTAATATTAAATTTATCCGAAAAATAGTTCGCTTTATAGTACTCACCAACTTTTTCGCAAAGCTCTAAAAAAATACTGGATTGTCTTTTTGTTAGCATTCTTTTCACTATGAAACCCAAAACTGTCTGCGGGATTTCACTTCTCCTTTCCTTATGTATTCAAAACGAACAAATCAAAAATAAGTAGGCCTTACCCTATACAAGCAAGTACATCATACCGTATTATCAATTACGAAAAAAATTGTCTTTTGCGTAATTGATACGCAAGACTACCCCTGAAATGACTTCATAATTACTCTGCAATTATCCGAAACTACGGCCATTGAATTTATTTATAATGGAATTGTAAGACGTATGGTAAGGCTTTTTGTTACAGAAAGGATAAGCCTACCACGTAAAAGGAGGAAGTATGAAAGCTTGTGTTTTAGAGAAACCCTTAGATGTTCGTATTGAAGATCTTCCCATTCCTGAACCAAAAGACGATGAAGTATTGTTGAGAATTACTGTCGCTGGAATTTGTACGAATGATGTTCGGGATTACAAAGGCTCCAAGTATACGTATCCGCGTGTTGGCGGACATGAGTATGCCGGTGTAATCGAGAAGCTTGGAAACGGTGTTGATGCCGGAATGTTCCACATTGGTCAAAAAGTGGTAAATTACATTATAGATGAATGCGGAGTCTGTTACAACTGTAAGCATGCGCATGAGAATATCTGTGACGCTGCGGAAAAAGGGAAAACCTTTTATAACGAGGGAGGTATTTCCGGATACTTTGGGTTTGCCGAGTACATTGCGGTAAAGGCGCGTCATTTGCATATCGTGCCGCAGGATACACCGGATGAGCTGGCTGCCTTTAGTGAACCACTTGCCTGTGTGATCAACAGCATCAATAAAACCGGCATTCGCATGGGGGATGATGTGGTGATTATCGGCGGCGGTGTTATGGGGTTGCTTCATGTTCTTTGTGCGAAGCGGCAGGGGGCAAAGGTCATTGTCAGTGAAACAAGCGCCGAACGTCGAACATTCGCACTTGAACTGGGGGCAGATGCAGTGATTGATCCTATGGAGGGAGATCCTGTGGAGAAGGTAAAGCTGCTGACAAACGGACGCGGAGCAAATGTTGTATATAATACCACGGCGATTCCGGCTGTTGCCGGACAGGCAATCGCTATGTGTGCCAAGAGTGGTCTTGTCAATATGTTCAGCTCCATTCACCCCAATGAGCCGATTCTTGTGGATGCAGGGCGTCTGCATTCTCAGGAAATCCGGGTTACTGGTACAGTTAGTCCGACGGTGCGCTCCTTTGCACAGGCGGTTGACTGCATAGCCAAAGGAATCATTGATGTAAAGCCGCTGATTGAAAAGGTGTATGACTATACCGATGTTAAGGCTGCCCTGGAGGATGCTATGCGTCCGGAGACATTTAAGGTGCTGCTAAGGTTTTCAGAATAAGGGAGGAACGAGGATGAAAATTGTAAATGGATATGACCTGCTTGCTTATGCAAAGGAAAAAAATCTTCTGCTGCCGGCATTCAATACGACGAATCTGGAAATGACAAAGGCAATTATACAGGGCTTACATGCTGTTCATCTCCCGGGTATGGTACAGATATCTTCAAATAATCTGCATTTATCAAATCCGGAAGTGATAGCCTATATGATGAGAGAATTTTTAAAGGGGACAGATACACCGATCGGTTTGCATCTGGATCATGGAAAAAGCTTTGATGATGTAAAGGCCTGTGTGAATGCGGGCTTCACCTCCATTATGGTAGATGCTTCCCATCTTGATTTTGAAGAAAATATAAAAGAGGTGCAGAGAACAGTGGAATACTGTCACTTCTATAATGTTCCGGTGGAAGCAGAGCTGGGAGCAATCATGGGGAAAGAGGATGATGATGTAAATGAGGCAGACTGTAAAACAGATCCATCTCTGGTAAAAGAATTTGTGGAGCGCTCCGGTTGTGACATTCTGGCGGTTTCCATCGGAAATGTACATGGTCTGGATGCGGTAGCGAAGATAGATTTTGCTCTGCTGGAAAAGCTTGCGGCAGTATCTCCTGTTCCGCTGGTGCTGCATGGCGGCTCCGGTATCCCGTTTGATCAGGTGAAACGCATGAAGGACTACAACATGATCAAGGTGAATTACGGATCAGATTTACGCAAAGCATTTATTCAGACCTTTGGTGAGGCTTATGAAAAGAACCATAACGAAGCAAATCTGTATGGTCTCAGTGCCAAGGCAGTAGAGAATGTCAGCGCAACTGCCGCTGATCTTGTTCAAATTATCAACGGGTTGAAGGAATCATAGGAAGGGACGGATTCTGTGTATTATATAGGACTTGATATCGGTACATCCGCATTGAAAACAACAGTGATTGATGATAGTGGGAATATCATATACGAAAACAGCTATGGATATACAATCCTGCAGCCGAAGGAGGGCTGGCGGGAGATTGATCCAGACGTATGGATGCAGGCTGTTATGCAGGGATTGGCAGATATAGTTGATACCTTTAACCAAAAGGATATTTCTGTAATCGGGGTTACCGGACAGATGCATACCACCGTGTTTCTGGATGAAAACAAAGAGCCTGTGCGCAATGCCATTATGTGGACAGACCTAAGAACAGATTGTATGGTGGAAAAGCTTCGTAAGGAATGCCTGCAGCGGGAAGAAACGAAATATATCGCTAAAATTTTATCACCGGGCAGTCCGGCAGTGAATACACTCTGGGTCAAAGAGCATGAACCGCGTAGCTTTGCACGCATTCACAAGATCATGACACCGTATGCATATATCGTATATAGACTGACAGGGAAGAGCAGTGCGGATTACTGTGAGGCCTCCACAAGCTCCCTATATGATATCGCCGCAAAGAAATGGTCACCGTATATGCTGCATAAGCTTGGTATCACGGAAAGCTTTCTGGGACCGCTGTATGCCAGCTGTGATGTGGTAGGGACACTGCAGCAGTCACTTTGTGAACGTCTGCAGGTGACACATGATATCCGTGTAATTGCAGGAACCGGGGATAACCCCGCAAATGCGGTGGCAATGGGGATAGTAAACAGGAGAGAGCCAATCATTTCGCTGGGAACCTCCGGTGTTGTTATTCTGCCGAAGCAGGATATGGATTTTGAAGGAAGAGGAAAGAATGTCCTGTTCAATGCCGATCATACACAGTTCGTCAATGTGGTGCAGGGAACCGTGCGCGCAGCCGGAGGAACGCATAAATGGTGGGTGGAAAATATAATTAAAACAGATGATATGGCAGTGGATCAAAAGCTTATTTCACCGGATCGTTTCGGAAAGAACACCATTCTCTTTTTTCCGCATATCACAGGGGATAAGCTCATCTATCATGATCTGAGCACAAGGGGTGCCTTTATCGGTTTAAGCGCCAATTCCCGACGGGAGGATATGACACAAGCTGTGTTCGAGGGAGTAGGCTACGCGATTCGTGAAGCGCTTGAAAATATGAAGCTAGCACAATGGCCTTCCCGTATAAAAATCAATGGCGGTGGAACAAAGAGTCGTATCTGGATGCAGATTCTGGCTGATATTCTGCACACTGAGCTGGAGGTCGTCACGGGAAAAGCAACACCCGGCTATGGGGCGGCGCTTCTGGCTGCTATGGCAGATGACGTTTTGAAGCAGAGGTCCTGCGACCAGCAGGGAGAGGTATATACAGCACAGTATGGGGCAGTCCAGGCATACCATCGTCAGTATGAAAAATACAAGCGCATGTATTCTGCGCTGAAGCAAATCATGCAGGAGTGAGCTCACCTGTAATAAAAAAATTATAAAATTGCATAATCAATACGAACCTCATAAAAAATCCGGTTACGTAATGATTACGCATATTAAAATAAAAAACGCTGCGGTAAATCGTATAGAATATAACCAGATGGTGGAACCGCTTCCAGAGCAGTGCTTTCACCAGTGAAAAATGTATAGAGAAAGGAGGGTATTATGAAGGTTATCTTAGTATCTCATGGTTCTTTTTCCAAGGGATTATTTGAGACAATGGAAATGGTATTAGGTGAACAGCAGAATCTCTCATATGTTGGCCTGTATCCTCATCAGGGAGTGGATATCCTGAAAGAAAATATTGAGAAGGAATTTACAAAAGCAGATGAGGGAGAAGAAATTCTGGTGCTTACCGATTTGTTCTACGGAAGTCCGTTCAATGCGGTTGTACAGCTGATGAACTCATATGATGTATACCATTTAACAGGAATCAATGTTCCCCTGCTAATGGAAATCCTACTGATGAGAGGAAACGGAAAAAGCGCTGCGGAAATATGTGACGAGGCTATGAAGCTGGCAGGCAGTACCGTACAGGATGTAAAAAAATACTTAGCAGACATGCTTGATAATGAGGAGGATGAAAAATGCGAAACATCGTTTTAGCACGTGTGGATGATCGTTTGATTCATGGTGAGGTCGTAACAGCCTGGACACCGAGTCTGAGTGCAAACAGAATTGTCATTGTAGACGATACTGTTGCTGCGGATAAATTCAACAAACGGGTACTGATGGCTCTGGCACCACAGGGGACCAAGGTTGCCGTATTATCTGTTGAAGGTGCAACGAAGGCACTTCAGAAGCCGGATCCGGGAAATGAACGCGTTATCGTTCTGACAAAAACACCGATCGTTTTTGAACAGCTGCTGGATGGCGGCGTGGAAATCAAAGAGGTATGCCTTGGCGGTATGGGTATCCGAGGAGACCGCAAGCCGTTCATCAACAATGTTTCTGCGAGTCCGGATGAGGTGGATTCCATTCGCCGCATGAAAAACGAGAAGGGTGTAAATGTATATTATCAGTTAGTACCTGAGCAGAAGGTAGTCGATATATCAAACCTGTTATAAGACAGATTCTGCTGGACATAAAAACTAACAGAGAGGAGAGAAATTTATGTCAATAGTACAAGCGATTCTATTGGGGGTCCTGTATTGGATTGGTGAAGCAAACCTGCCGTTTGTCGGATTATGGACGGTACAAAGACCGCTGGTCTGCGGATGGATTGCGGGCATCATCCTTGGGGACGCATTAACGGGAGCTATGGTTGGAGCATCCATCAACCTCGTTTATTTAGGATTCATTTCAGCCGGAGGGTCCATGCCTGCCGATATGGCACTGGCAGGAACACTGGGGGCTGCATTTGCCATAACCGGTAATCTGGATGCCGATACAGCTCTTGCACTGGCTGTTCCAATCGGTCTTCTGGGTACACTGGTATGGTATTGCCGTATGACCTTTGACTCCATCTTCGTTCACATCGGTGACAGATTTGTTGAAAAAGAACAATACAATAAAATCTGGATTGCCAACGTACTGCTGCCGCAGATTATGGCTGCGGTTATCTGTATCGTTCCTTGCTCTCTGGCTGCATATTTCGGAGCCACCTATATTCAGGGCTTCATCACGATGCTTGCCGGAACACCTTTGAAAATTTTCCAGATCATCGGCGGTCTGATGCCTGCCTTGGGTATCGCAATCACACTGCAGTATATCTTTAAAGGGGAAAGCCGTGTATTTCTGTTCATCGGATTTGTTGTCGCTGTCTATTCCGGACTTGCACTGCTGCCGCTTGGTGTATTGTCCTTATTATGCGCATTGGTTTATGTACAGGTTCGCTACAGAGAGGGCAGCGGAAAAGGTAACATCGCTGAAGAATCTGAGTTAGAGGAGGATTTCTAAAATGGCAGAACAAAAAGCAAGACACGTCATCCCGAAGAAACACTTATACCGTGCAGCCTTTAACTGGGAAACCTGGGTTCAGTGCTGCTATAACTATGAACGAATGATGGGTATGGCCTGCGGGCACACCTTTGTACCGGTGATTGATGATTTATATAAGGATGATCCGGACGGAGCCGCAAAACGGAAAGAGGTCATGGAGCGTGAAATGGAATTCTTCAATGTCCATATCGAATTCGGTTCCTGTATTCTGGGGATGGCAATCGCACTGGAGGAACAGAAATCACTGGGAGAACCGATTCCGGGTGAATTTATCACATCCTTAAAAACATCCCTAATGGGACCTCTGGCAGGTATTGGAGATACGATTTATCAGGGGGTACTGATTCCGATCCTTCTGGCAATCTGTATTGATATCACGCTGACAGGTACCGTCTGGGGGGCAATCGTATATCTGATTCTGATGCTTGCCATCAGTTATATCTTCAGCTTCGCAAACTTCTTCTTCGGTTACCAGCAGGGCTCCGAGGCTATCATGGATTTTCTGGAAAAGGGTCTGCTCGACAAGCTGCTGCTGGGAGCACAGGTCATGGGCTGTATGGTTATGGGTGGCCTGATCGCCAATTATGTAAAAGTTTCCTGTGGTCTGGAGCTTGTCACATCGGGGTCAAAATTCAATGTGCAGACGCAGCTGTTTGATGCTGTCATGCCGGGCATTCTGCCATTTGGATTCACGATGTTAGTTTACTGGCTGATGAAGAAAAGATGGACTTCCATCAAGATTATTATTCTGATTGTAATCATCGGTATCATTGGCGGATTAACTGGAATCTTAGCTTAGCAACCAACATGAAAGGGACCAGTTCTTGTTTACTGGTCCCTGCTTTTATAAAAAGCAGACGGGAATTGTTTCTGTGTGCGATATGTAACTTTATAATCGGTAAGCGAAAATAGGAGGACTGACAATTATGAAAGCCTGTGTATTAGAAGGACCTAAAAATTATCAAATCAAGGACATACCGGTACCGGAAATGAAAGAGGATGAGGTACTGGTTCGTGTTTTGACATCCGGAATCTGCGTAAATGATGTCAGAGATTATCAGGGCTGTAAATGGTCATATCCGCGTATTGGCGGACATGAATACAGTGCGGTAATAGAACATATAGGAACAGGTGTGGATCCCAGTCTGTTTCATATAGGTGATAAGGTTATCAACTATATTATTGATGATTGCGGGGTCTGTCCGGACTGTAAGCATCATCATGAAAATATCTGCAGCAATTTCACAAAAGGTACTGCATATTTCAATGACAACGGATATTCCGGCTTCTATGGCTTTTCAGAATTTGCGGCTGTAAAAGCACGCCATCTTTATGTATACCCAAAGGAAACGGCAGATGATGAGGCAGCCTTTGCGGAACCACTGGCCTGTGTGATCAACAGTATTAACCGTTCTCATATCAACATGGGAGATGATGTTGTTGTCATTGGCGGCGGCGTTATGGGACTGCTGCATGTGCTTTGTGCGAAACGTCAGGGGGCACGTGTTATTTTAAGTGAAACGGACGCAAAGCGCCGCGCGTTCGGTTTGAAAATCGGTGCGGATATCGCTATTGATCCACTGGCATCTGATCCGGTAGAACAGGTTAAGCTGCTGACAAATGGACGCGGTGCCAATGTTGTTGAGAATACAACCGCTATTCCTGCTGTTGCAGCGCAGGCGGTTCAGATGACTGCCAAGAGCGGTCTGTGCAATATGTTCAGCTCTATTCATCCCAACGAGCCAATCCTTGTGGATGCAGGACGTCTTCACTCTCAGGAAATTGTTGTGACCGGAACACAGAATGGGACAATCGAGACCTTTGCACAGGCGATTGACTGTATATCCAAAGGGATTATTGATGTGAAGCCACTGATTGAAGCTGTCTATGACTATGAGGATGTTGTCGAAGCGATGGAATGTGCAAGCCGTCCGGATACCTATAAGGTCATGCTGCGTTTCTCAGAATAATAGCGTCAAACACCCTGAGAATATCTCTTTTACAGACCGTAGGAATGCGTATTGTATAAGCTTGATGAAAAAGCAGCTGAATCATAAAGGAGGAGAAAATTTATGTTAGCAAATCTGAATGAGGTATGGAAGCTTGCCGATGAGAAGAAAATCGCCATCGGTGCTTTCAATATCGTGAATTTTGAAAATATACTGGCTGTACTGGATACAGCAGAGAAACTGAATATGCCGGTGATTCTTGCGTTTGCACAGACGCATGAGGAGAATAATGTCATGAATCTGGATACGATCGGACCTGTTATGGTACTGATGGCACAGCGCGCAAAGGTGCCAGTGGTCGTTCATCTGGATCATGGTGTAAATCTGGATTACATTGAAAAATCTCTGAAAATGGGATTCACCTCTGTCATGTTTGACGGTTCCGCACTGACCTATGAAGAGAATATCAGGCAGACAAAGGAAGCTGTTGCCTTAGCTCGTAAATATGGAGTGTCCATAGAGGCTGAAATCGGTAAAATGGCAGGGATTACCTTAAATAATGAAGGTGTTACAGAAAACCGTGCATCAGATCGCAGGAATTACACAGATCCTGCAGAGGCGAAGGATTTTGTCGAGAAGACGGGAGTGGACTGTCTGGCATGTTCATTCGGAACGGTGCACGGCGAATATTTTTCAGAGCCGAAGCTTGACTTTGATCTGGTAAAGGAATTAAAGGAGGCAGCTGGTGTACCCATTGTCATGCATGGAGGAAGTGGTGTAAGTCATGCGGATTACAAGAAGGTTATCGCAAACGGTGTTCGTAAAATCAATTACTTTACGTATATGGACAAAGCAGGAGGAGAAGGCGTAAATGCTGCATCTCCCGTGAAATATTTTCATGATGCCGCCAAAGCAGGACAGGATGCTATGCAGAAGGATATAGAGTCTGCAATGCGCTGTTTTGTGAATATGGATTAGGGTGATCTTATGAAAATGAAGGTAGCAACATTTGAAATCAATGATTACCTTGGTCATGCGTTTACATGTGATTGCGGAAAGCAGCATACCACCCGTCTGGAGCATGTCCGTGTTTGTGATCATGTGAAGGAGGATATCCTGAAGTATTTGCAGGAGCATGCATATCATACAGTCTATATGATTGAGGACGAAAATACCTGCCGTGTATATGGGGAAGAGCTTGAGGCTTATTTAAACGCTAATGGAATCGCCAGCGATCGTGTCATCCTTGAAGCGGATGTTGTTCCGAATGAAGCCTCTGTATTTCGTATTCTGGTGAATATGAAGCGTCAATATGATTACATTTTAGGCGTCGGGTCCGGAACTTTAAACGACTTGTGCAAATTCATTTCCTATAAGCTTTCACTGAACTATGGAATTGCGGCAACCGCTCCGAGTATGGACGGCTTTGCTTCTGTTGGCGCCGCACTGATTACTGATAATCTTAAAACAACCTATGACTGTCATGTGCCGACTGCAATTTTTGGTGATCTGGACGTACTGGCAAATGCACCGCTGGATATGATTAAGGCAGGTCTTGGCGATATTGTAGGAAAGTATAACTGTCTGGTTGACTGGAAAATAGCACATATGATCAACGGGGAATATTACTGTCAGACAATTGTTGATATGGTTTATAAATCTATCAAGGAGGTTGTAGCGCACGCAGATGGAGTAATGACACGCGATAAAGCGGCGGTAAAGGCAATTACAGAGGCATTGATTGAAACCGGTATGGCTATGGGATTCGTCGGCAATTCACGTCCGGCATCCGGCAGTGAGCATCATGTTTCTCATTACTGGGAAATGAAATTTTTATTTGCTCATCATGCACCGGTATTCCATGGAACTAAGGTGGGGCTGGCAACACCGGGAGTAATCGCCATGTGGAAGAAGCTTGCCCGGGACGGTATCGATTTTGCGGCATGTAGGAAGCGTGTAAAGGCATTTGATAAAGCTGCCTGGGAAGCAATGGTGCTTGACCGCTTTGAAGCAGCCGCACCCGGAGTTCTTGCTTTGGAGGAAAAAGCCGGTAAGAATGATATAGAAGCAGCTTTAAAACGTATTGATATCATGGAAGAAAAATGGCCGGATATTCAGGCAGTCATTGAACAGGAGCTGCCGCAGCCGGAAGAGGTGACAGCGATTCTGAAATCAGTAGAGGCACCATATCGTCCAATGCAGGTTGGTATCGATGAAGCAATGACTAGGGATGGTGTGATACTGGCAAAGGAAGTACGTGTGCGTTACGGTCTTTTACAGCTGCTGTGGGACCTTGGGCTGCTGGAAGATTATAGTACCGCATTTGTAGCGTATTATCGGAATAATTAGAGGTAAGGGGAGTTATATGATAACAGATAAAAAAATGATTCAGAAGAAGATGGAAGCAATCCGCGTCTTTATTCTGGATATGGATGGAACGATCTATCTGGGGAAGAATTTATTTCCATACACACATGATTTTCTCAATACGGTGAAGGCTACCGAAAGAGAGTATTATTTCTTTACCAACAATTCCTCCAGAGATTTAGCTGCGTATATAGATAAGCTGCATGGTATGGGAATTGATATCGATAAAAAACAGATGATGGTATCAACCCATGTAATTCTTCGCTGGTTAAAAAAACATCATGACGGCAGGCGTGTGTATGTGGTAGGGACACCTGCATTGCGCAAAGAGTTTGAAGCACACGGCTGGATACTGGATGAAGAAAAACCGGATATCGTGATTCTGGGCTTTGATACAACACTGACCTATGAAAAACTCTCCAAGGCATGCACCTTTATCAGAGAAGGCGCATTGTATTACGGAATCAATCCGGATTTAAACTGTCCAATGGAGCATGATACCTTTATTCCTGATTGCGGAAGTATGGCAAAGCTGATAGAAGCAAGTACCGGAAAATATCCTGAGTTCTTCGGAAAACCAAGTGGGAAGACACTGGACTATATCGTCGAGGAAACCGGATGTTCACCGGATCAGATTGCTATTATCGGTGATCGTCTGTATACGGATATCAAGGTAGCGGATGGCAGCGAGGTTACCAGTATTCTTGTATTGAGTGGAGAAACAAAGGCTGAGGACATTGATACAAGTGATGTAAAGCCGGATATCGTTATTGAACATATCGGAGAGCTGGCAAAGCTGCTGTAGGAATATCTTAAAAAGTAATAAAGAGTAAAGCACAGAAATGTAAAATGAAAAAGGCTTTGCTCTTTTTTTATGGACTTTCTCACTTTAGGGTGTATGCAAAAGGAAGAATTCGACTTTTATTGATAAATATATCAGTGTTGAATTCTCCCTGTTTTAAGTCCCCCGTAATCGAGATAGAACCTTTTTTATAAATATCTGTTTCTTTGATTGATTATCTTTGATATAGAAGTATAATAAAGTCGTGAGTAAAGTCGTGAGTAAAGTCATGAGTAAAGTCATGAGTAAAGTCGTGAGAAGCTAACAAAACATCAATACCTTATGAGATAAGTTAGATTTTTTTCAATAAGCACAGGCATAATCCTGAACTATGTCCGGATGAGGTTGAAACACTGTTTGTGACAGAATAAGATAGAAAGAAGATGCCAGTATGATACGATACCAAGGTAACAAAGTAAAAAAGTATTTTTATTTTCTGTTAGTAATTCTTTTTACAGCTAATGTATTCGGTTGTACAAAACAGATAGGCAATGACTCCGTAACGGACAGGAAAATACAGGAAGATGGCAAGGAATCGATTTATAAACAGCTTTATCATATAGGTGAAGCGCTATGTAAATATGTACCAAAGGAATACAGCTATCTTTATAACGGGGAGGGCACAGTTCGCATGCAGACCTTTCAAATGCACAAAAAAATACTGACAGGATTTGATGATTCCGGTTCTGCACATCCAACATATGCGAATGAAACCTATGCGTGGGAGTATACAACGAATAGTCTGAAAACAGCTGCTCTATTTGCAAATTACGACTATGTAACATGTGATGCCAATCAGCTGGTAAAAACGGATGCAAATGGTAAAAGAACTGTGATATATCAGGGAAACGGCTATGGTAACCTTTGGATTGTGAATGAGCGTATGTATCTGTATCGAAATAACAGCAAAGAGAATAAGGAACGGGAACTGTTTTCATTAAATATGCAGGGAAAAGACGAGCACGCCTATGGTGACTACGAAGTACATGCAGTGTATGATAAATATCTTGTTCTCACCAACAGTGAAGAAACTGAAATTCATGTTATGGATACAGAAACTGAGGATATACTGCTGCTGGAGACGGACGCACAATATTTATATACAGATGATGATACCGTTTATTTCACAGAGCATCCGAAGGATACAGACGAGCATATAGTGCTTGCAAGCGTGAAGCTTGATGCTACAGAGCGTTGCAGACTGGCAGATGTAAGGAAAGAAGATGTAAACCAGATAATACAGACAAGTACAAATTTATATATTAACTGTGTTCAGGTCGTGAAAGATAAGGTTTATTTCTCCTGCGGGACATATGGAGGCTCAGCGTCTGTATACCAGGGCGGCGTGCTTGCCAAGGTAAAAAAAGATGGTTCAAATTTCAAGGTCTTGGGGGAAGCTCCCATTAACTTTACGGTATATGAAACCGGGGAAATCATGAAGTATGGAAGAATAAATCAGCCCTTTCAGGATGATAACGGGAATATCTGGATTTATAAAAACAATGCCAGAGAGAAGCTAATCGTCAATGGTGAGGACTATAACAGGCGTTCTACTGTAGATGAATATGTTGATATCCGCAATGTAGATGTGCAAAAAGATGTCGTTTATTTCAGCGTGAATTACAGTGTACCCGATGAATCTGTATCCATAGGGTGGAGAACAGGATACAGGCTGCAATCCTCTGTTTACTACAGAAAGAATTTAAAAACAGGGATATCAGAAAAGCTGTATGAGCTTCAATTTTAAGGGTGGATTTTGTTGAAGTAGTAAGAGAAAGGAGATTTTCATGGCAGATAAAAAATTAAAGCGGCCGGATTTTATATTACAAAAGGATTTTTTTGTAAAGAATGATGCGAACGAGCAGGAAACAGGTCCAAAAAAACAAAAGCAGAAGAGTTCAAAAAGAAATCAAGAGACGGAAGCAAGCTGTAAGGAAAATAAAAAAATATAAAGCGGAACATCACAGCGCATATATGCTGCATTTTGACTGATCTTTTCAAGCAGGTATATAAAAAAACAGCATTCATACAGACGCACATATCCGAATGAATACAAGCAAAAAGCAAGCCTGTACGAAAACAGGCTTTTTAGGATGTAATTCTCTGCTTTTTTGGTATAATATAGAAAGCGAAACAGAGGTGATTGCATGAAACTGATTGTAGGACTGGGAAATCCCGGTAAGGAATATGAAATGACGCGTCATAACTCCGGCTTCTGCGTACTGGATGCCATTGCAGAGGAATGCCGTGTTGATGTTACACAGAAAAAGTTTAAGGCACTGATTGCAAATACGAGAATCAGTGGTGAGGCGGTTGTTTTAATGAAGCCGCAGACCTTTATGAATTTATCGGGGGAAGCGGTTCGTGCAGCTATGGATTTTTATAAGCTGTCAGCACAGGATTTGCTTGTGATCTATGATGATCTTGATCTGCCGGTAGGAAAAATACGTCTGCGAGCACAGGGAAGTGCCGGCGGACAAAATGGAATGAAAAATATCATCCGCCATATCGGAACACAGGAATTTGACAGAATTCGTGTCGGTATAGGCAAGGATGCACGTATACCGGTAATTGACTGGGTGCTCGGCAAGATACGCAGGGAAGAACTGGAAGATTACAGACAGGCAGTTGAACTGGCCAGAGATGCAGCTATTTACAGCTGTTCTCATTCCTTTATGGATACCATGAGCCACTTCAACAGAAAATAGGGAAATACATATGGAAATTCTATTAAAGGAGCTTCAGCAGAATGAAGCGGTTTTGAGTATTCAGAAAAAAGAGAGTGTTCTGGGTAATCTTTCGTATATGGAGGAGGCTCTTCTACTTGCGGCAGATTACCGCCAAAAACCGCAGAAGCTGTTGATTATCAAGAATAACGCCTATACAGCACAGAAGCTTTACGAGCGCCTGCAGGCCCTCCTTGGGGATGAAGTGCTGCTTTTCTCATTGGAGGAATCACTACGCGTAGAAGCAATCGCAGCTTCACCGGAAAACAAAGCGATACAGATGGAGGCAATGGCAAAGCTGCAGCAGCAGGATGCTTTTGTGGCGGTTTTAAATACAGCTGCAGCCATTCGCTTTCTACCCTCTCCTGAGGTATTCAAAAATCACTGTATTACGTTAAAGCAGGATCAGGAAATTGAATATGAGGATTTGAAGCAGCTTCTCTTTGAAGCAGGCTATACGCATGTCAGCCGTGTTGATCAGCCACTGTGCTATGCGGCACGCGGTGGAATCATTGATGTGTATTCCATGAATTATGACCATCCGCTGCGTATAGAGTTTTTCGATAATATCGTGGAAAGCATCCGCTTCTTTGATATTGCGACACAGCGGACAATTGAAATCGTACAGGAAGCCATGATTATCCCGGCCAGTGATCTGCTGTTTACAGATGCACAGGTTGCCGAACTGGTGGAGCAGGCGAATAAGGCGCTGAAAAATCAGCTGTCCCAGCACGATATCGCTATGCAGAAGCTGCTGCAGGAGCATGTGAATGAAGATCTGGATCTCATCAGCAATCACATGATGGAAAGCCGGTTCTATAAATATTATGCCTTTTTGAAAAACAGAAGCACGGTCTTTGATTATGCCCCGGACGCACAGATCATTCTGTCCAGCGCAGAGGAAGTGCAGGACAGCGTCAAGCATATGCACGAGGAAATGGTTTCCTATCTTCAGGAGCTTTTTCAGGAGGGAATCAGTCTGCACAGCTTTGATGTGTTCACAGATTTGTACAGCTCCATCAAAAAGCACAGCTATATGGAATTTCATCAGTTTGTCGATTATAAAAAACCGATAACCTCACAGATCATGACCATGTCACTGGGAGATATCAATCTAGAGCGTACCATGCAGGAGGTACAGCATCAGGCAAGAGAACGAAGGGTTCTGCTCTGCTTGAACCACAAGGAGCAGGAACAGGTGAAAGGGCTGCTGGAGGAAGCAAATATATCCTGGCGCAATGTAACGTCCACGGATACGCTGGAACCGGGAATCCAGTTTCTGAATGCCAGTCTTCCCGAAGGCTTTACCTGCCTGAAGGAACAAATCTGTGTCTATACCGGAAAGGAACTGTTTCACAGTGTCAAAAAAGCAGCCCGCTACAGCAATAAATTCAAAGAGGCGGAGGTTCTGCATGATTATCAGGAGCTGAATGTCGGAGATTATGTAGTACACAACCAGCATGGTATCGGTAAATATCTGGGAATTGTGAATAAGAAAATAGATGGTGTACATAAGGATTTTCTGCATATCGCCTATAAGGGAGATGATGTTCTGCTTGTACCGCTTGAACAGTTTAAGCTTATCCGGAAATTTGTATCCAAGGAAGGTGCAAGTCCGAAGCTGAATAAGCTGGGCAGCGGAGAATGGGAGAAGACAAAGAAAAAGGTCAGCGCAAAGATTGCAGAGCTGGCGGATCGTCTGGTGAAGCTGTATGCATCCAGAGATGAGAATATCGGACATGCATTCGCAAAGGACACCCCTTTGCAGAAGCAGTTTGAAGAGGATTTTGAATATGAGCTGACCCCGGATCAGGCAAGAGCGGTACAGGAAATCAAGCAGGACATGGAATCTGCGAAGCCGATGGATCGTCTGCTATGCGGAGATGTAGGCTTTGGTAAGACAGAGGTTGCGGCCCGTGCGGCATTTAAGGCAGTTGCGGATGGCCGGCAGGTGGCATTCCTGTGTCCGACGACGATCTTATCCCTTCAGCATTATAAAACCTTTATGAAGAGGTTCCGCAATTTTCCTGTGAATATTGCCGTTGTAAATCGGTTTATCAAGCCCTCGGATCAAAAGCATATCATCCATGATCTGAAGGAAGGAAACGTGGATATCCTGATAGGAACACACCGTCTGCTTTCCAAGGATATCGTATTTAAGGATTTGGGACTGCTTGTCATTGACGAGGAACAGCGCTTTGGTGTGGAGCATAAGGAAAAAATCAAGGAGCTGAAAAACAGTGTGGATGTCTTATCGTTAAGTGCAACCCCGATTCCGCGTACCCTGCAGATGTCGCTGATTGGTATCCGATCCCTGTCGCAGCTGGAAACCCCGCCGATGAACCGTATGCCGGTACAGACCTATGTCATTGAAAAGAACTTTCAGATGGTGAAGGAAATCATACAGCGTGAGCTTGCCAGAAACGGACAGGTGTTCTATCTGTACAATAATGTAAAGGAAATTTATAATGTGGCCAGAAAGCTTCGGGATGCCATGCCGGAGGTGGAAATCGGTGTTGCGCACGGGCAGATGACACGGGAGGATATCGAGGATGTCATGCTGCAGTTTACAGATAATAAATATCAGGTGCTTGTCTGTACGACCATCATTGAAACCGGTATTGATATTCCCAATGCCAACACGATTTTGATTGAAGATGCTGACCACTTCGGATTGAGTCAGCTGTATCAGATCAAGGGAAGAGTCGGCAGAAGCGATCGTCTTGCCTATGCGTATCTGATGTATTCCCCGCAAAAGCAATTAAGTGAGATTGCCATGAAGCGCTTAAAATCCATCAAGGAATTCACGCAGCTGGGCAGCGGTTATAAAATTGCCATGCGCGATCTGACCATACGTGGTGCCGGAGATATGCTGGGGCCGCAGCAGGCCGGCTTTATTGATACGGTCGGTATTGATATGTATATCGAAATGCTAAACAGTGCCATCATGGAGAAAAAGGGCATCAAGCCGGAGGTGAAACCGGAAATGACGAAGGCGAATGTCAAGGTTGACGCATACATTCCAAGCAGCTTTGCAACCGAGGATTATGAAAAAATCACATTGTACCAGCGTATGGAGGATATTCATACCAAAAAGGAGCTGCTTGCCATGATGGATGAAATCAAGGATAATTACGGAAAGCTGCCGAAGGCTGTACAGCTGTTATTTGAAAAGAAGCGGCTGGATATCTGTATCAATGAGCCGCATGTGGATGCCTTCCGTGAACTGCCAAAGGCGGTTGAGCTGGCGTTTACTAGTGCATGGTCAAACAGCATTGACGGTGTTGCATTATTCGAAATGATGACAACCATATCAAAAAATATAACGATACGCTATACGAACGGCAAGATTACCATGAAGCTGCCAAAGCTTAAGGACTGGCTCTATACCGTGATTGAGGTGCTGGAACGCACAGAGCCAATGGGGGAGGAACAAACAGCTTCCTGAAAATAAGGTAGGATATGAACTGTAGAGGTATAGGAATTTTACTATGTGCTGCCGCTGTCCTTTGCGGCTGCATTATGCAGAAGGATCATGCAAAGGAAGAAAATATACGATTGGAAATTCTTGCGAAAATTGATATGCTGAAAGATACAAACGGTTTACATATCGAAGATAGCCAAAGGATAAGCAGTACACAGCAATACTTTAAAGATGAAATAATAATGGATGAAAAACGCAATCATGATACAGATACCATACAGATGAATATTGCATTTCATAATAAAGAGCTGAAGCAGTATCAGGTGCGCATCCACCCGGATACCGGTGAATCTGGCAGGATAGATACTGTTTTGCAGTTGAAGAATGACGTGCTGCATGTATATATTGTGAACGTTGACAATACCTATGAGAAAATGCAGGAAACACCTGTGACATCCAAGGATAAAGAAAATTTTCTATCCTCTCTGCTTTTTCAGAAATATAGAAAAGAGGCGAAGGATTACTTCCGCTATCAGAAGCAGGAGCAGGATGCAACCACGGTATATACAGTAGAGCTGACGAATAATGAGAAATTCAGTGAGTATATAAATAAAACAGATAACAAGCGGGGGGATATCCATTTTGAAGAGCTGAAGCTGTCTTATACAATAGATGGATTTGAAAACAGACATGAAACAGCGCTATCGTACATCTCAGGATATTCAGGAGCAGGAATATAACCGGTTATCGACAGAGACAACACTGCATAAAACACGGCGTATAGCTGCATCAAAGCAATCACCTGAATTTCTAAAGCTGAAGTAAATTGCTGAAAGGCTATAAGAAGATATAGAAGGATACCTGCTTCCATATCCCTGCAGACTCTTTCGTGCTACACCTTTAAAAGGGCTGTCATATCAGGCATTGTACAAATGCGAAAAGTAACTTCCCCATGTTGTGCTTGTTTAGCAATAGGGAAAGATGTAAAATAAGAATGATGGTAATTAGTGAAAAGAAAGGAAACGATTATGTTAAATAAACAGTTTTTTACTTCCGAATCTGTGACGGAAGGACATCCTGATAAAATCTGTGATCAGATCAGTGATGCTGTTCTTGATGCGATTCTGGCACAGGATCCGGATGCGAGAGTTGCCTGTGAAACCTGCTGTACAACCGGTATGGTCATGATCATGGGAGAAATTTCTACCAGCTGTTATGTCGATATCCCAAGCATTGCACGAAATGTAGTTCTGGAAATCGGATATGACAGAGCAAAATACGGCTTTGACGGAACCACCTGTTCGGTTCTGACCTCCATTGATGAGCAGTCCAAGGATATTGCACTTGGTGTTGATCACTCGCTGGAAACCAAAGAGGGTGGGGAGGAAAACAATGGTGCAGGAGATCAGGGAATGATGTTTGGCTACGCCTGTGATGAAACACCGGAATATATGCCGATGCCAATATCCCTTGCACACCGTCTTGCACGCCGTTTGACAGAGGTAAGAAAAGACGGCACACTGGACTATCTTCGTCCGGATGGGAAGACACAGGTAACCGTTGAATATGAGAATGACCGTCCAAAGCGTGTCGATACGATTGTTATCTCCACACAGCATTCCGATACGGTTTCTCTGGACACGATTCGCGAGGATTTAAAGAAGCATGTCATTGATGTGATTGTAGATGCGGATATGATGGATGCTGAAACAAAAGTATACATAAATCCGACAGGACGCTTTGTAATCGGCGGGCCGCAGGGAGACAGCGGTCTGACAGGAAGAAAGATAATTGTCGATACATACGGCGGTATGGCCCGTCATGGCGGAGGAGCTTTCTCCGGAAAGGATCCTACCAAGGTTGACCGCAGTGCGGCATATGCGGCACGCTATGTTGCCAAGAATATTGTTGCGGCAGGTCTTGCTCGCAAATGTGAAATACAGCTTGCCTATGCCATCGGTGTGGCACAGCCGGTCAGCGTCCTTGCGGATACCTTTGGAACCGGAGTTCTTCCGGATGAAGAAATCGCAGAAATCGTAAGGAAGGAATTCGATCTGCGTCCTACTGCAATTATCAGGACACTGGAGCTTCGCAAGCCGATTTACAGAAATCTGGCAGCCTATGGTCACTTTGGCCGTGATGATCTGCAGGTGAAGTGGGAAAGCACTGAACCGGCTGAACGCCTGAAGGCATATGTAAAATAAAAACAGGTAAATAAAAAAACTGTTATGGGATTGCATGAATAGTTCCCATAACAGTTTTTTTCAGGCTGACAAACAGCTTATTTAATTTCCTGATCCAGATTTTTGAATACGTCTGTATCAAAAAATTCCACAAGCGTGATATCCAGACCGTCACAGATTTTTTTGATCGTGGAAACGGTTGGATTCTTGCTTCTGCCTGATGTGATGTTGCTCAGCGTTGACTGCGTCATTCCGCACATGATACTGAGTTTGTTCAGAGAAATTTTTCTCTCGTCGCACAGATCATGAATCCGCTCACAACATACTTGTCCCATTGTCATGTCAGATCACTCCTATTTCTATTGACAACTACATTCTAAATGTTTTTATGTATAAAAGGTTAATTTAATATAGTTATATTTGTTATAACAATAGTTTTGTAAAAAAATACCTTCATTTATGATAATTTATATGCAATTTATGTCTGAATTTGAATGAAATTTCAATCAGAGGAAATGTCTTTCCTCTTTGCCGTCAGGTATAAAGCGATTGTCATATGTCCATACTATTGAAAGAAAAGGAGTGTCTATAAATGAAAGCAACAGGAATTGTACGACGTCTTGACGACCTTGGAAGACTGGTTATACCAAAAGAAATTAGAAAGCAGTACCGCATGAAAGAAGGAGATTCCATTGAATTCTTTATCGATAATGACAGAATTGTAATTCAGAAATTTGATGTCATGTCCAAGCATATGGAAGAAATCATGATTATGTGCGATACCCTGCGTGCCATATATCAGAATACTGTATTTTTTGTGAAGGATGAATGTATGGTGAAAACAGATCATAAGATACATGATCATTTTCTTATGATTGCACAAACACATCGTTTGAAGGATTTTGATAATGAGCGTATCTATGAGGACAGTGCACAGCGTTATAAGGGTCTGATTTATCCGGTCACCGCATTTGGAGACTGGTATGGTTCCTTTATTATCGTATTTGATAAGAAGGAGCTGGAAAAGTCCGAGCTTTATGCAGTCGAGGCATTTGTACAACTTTTATCTCGCCAACAGCAGCAATAAATGGTAAACTTATTTGTAGAGGTGAGTATATGCGTCTTGATAAATATCTGAAAACAGCGCGTATTCTGAAACGTCGTACCGTATCAAAGGAGCTGGCGGATCAGGAACGTGTCTATGTAAACGGAAAAATTGCAAAGCCTTCTACAGATGTAAAAGTGGGAGATACCATCAAGGTTATTTTCGGATACCGTGAGCTGACTGTTAATGTAACCATGATACAGAAGCAGGCAAATAAAAATGATGCTTCCCTGATGTTTGAGGTTGTGGAAGAAAAGCTGATTAAGAAAGAAGAAGTAAAAGATATTCTGGCAGAAGACTGAGGCCGGGATATTTTTTGTTTTGTGCTGCTGTTCTATTCCCCGCTCTACAGACATAGATTGTAATGAACTAGAAATAAGGAGGAGTTTGTATGGAAGATAACATTAGCAATCCGCTTCGTTTTGAAACGAACCCATATCATAACGTAATTATTAAGGACCGCAAGGTGATGGAGCTGACCGGCGTCAAACAGATTGACAGCTTTGATTCCAGTGAGTTTTTGCTGGAGACCGCACAGGGATGGATGGTGATTCAGGGAAAGGATCTGACCTTGGGCAAGCTGGATACAGAACGCGGGGATGTTGTAATACGCGGTGTCATTGAAGCTCTATCCTATGTATCCAATAAAAAGGGAAACGGAAAGGAATCAGTGATTTCAAAAATCTTTAAATAATGCTGCTGCCTACACAGATTCAGGCAATACTCTATCATTTTCTGATGGGATGGGTATATGCTTTCGGCTTCAGTTTTTTAATCAGCTTTGTAAAGTATCTCCGTTTTCCGATTTTTAAAGGAATCGTAGAGATCCTGTATCATATTCTGTTTACATCCCTTATGTTTATTGGATTGTATAAGATCAATGGCGGTATAACGAATATCTATCTCATCTGTTTTTTTATTCTAGGTGCTTTTATCTATTTTACATGGTATCTCAGCGTGTTTCTGCAGCTTTTCACAGCCATCCGCAGGCTGCTGCATCCGTTTAAAGTGAAACTTCTCGTTGCCAAATCGAAAATTATTGCTATAATTAGATTACCAGGCAAAATCAGGAAGAGGAGGAAAGCGAATGCAAAACGAAAAAAAAGCAGCCGTAAAAAAAAGAAAAAGAAAAAAGCATCCGATGAAAATCCTGATTAGTCTTCTCGCAATAGGGGTTTCATGTTATCTGATTTATGCAGCAAGCACGGATGTTATTGTCATGCTGAATCTGAAGCAGGAAATCTCGGCAAACAACAGTGAAATCAATAAGCTGTCTTCACAGAAAAAAGAGCTGTCTGCACAGAAGGAAAAGCTGAAGGACCCGGAGTATGTAAAACGTTATGCAAGGGGTAAATTTCTTGTCATAAAAAAGGGTGAACAGGTTTTTAAACTTCCCGGTGGCAGCAGCGAAGATACAAATGGCGAATAACTCTGCTTAATTCTTTCTGAAGAACAAGCAGAGTTTTTTTATGCCAGTAGAAAAGAATCGGTAAAACGATATATGATTATCATTCCATAATGATTACGGGATCAGTTGTATTGACATACCCCTTTGTAATCTCTTTGATTTTCAGATTTGCACAATCCGTAACTATCAGCATCGTTGTCATATCGAGGGTAGCATCATGCAGATAGGAAGAATCAAATGATATCACCGGTGTACCTGCCTTTATGCTTGTACCGACAGACTGTAATGCCTGAAATCCTTTTCCCTGAAGCTTCACGGTATCCAGACCGATATGAATCAGCAGTTCAATTCCTTCTCTGCTTCTCACACCAAAAGCATGAAGCGTATCTGCGACAAGAATTAAATCACCGTCTATCGGTGAACATACGCTCGTTGTCTCTGGAAGGAATGCACAGCCATCCCCCATAAGTCTTTTTGAAAACACTTCATCCCTGACATCATCCAGAGCAATACCGCATCCATTTACAGGAGCGTAAAGCTCCCTTTGTTTTTTTCTTCTAAATGTGAACATTTTCATTTACCTCCTGCTGCTAAAAAAAGACATGAGCTCACGCAGAGACCCATGCCTGATTTAACAGTCACATGTTAAATAATACATATTCATGATAAAAGCAAGCAGCCCTTTTGTCAACTATCTTTTGAAAAAGGTATCTTAAATAGTATATGTGGCACTTGTTTAATCAAGGGATAAGTAACCTTATGCTTGCTATGTAAAAACTTCTTATTCTTCTGTAAGCACATATAGTCATCATGATACTAAAATTATACTGTAATACACGAAGTAACACTTTATAAATTAAGCTTGTTTTCCTATGCTTTCTGCGTTGCAATAGCAAACCGCTTATTCATATAATCGAGTATATAGAAAAATATGGAAATAAAAAATACGTATTGACAAATATTGAAAACGCTTTATAATGAAGACAGATACAGGATTGTTACTGCAAAGGCAAGACCATTGATGTCGGGGGACTGACAGGGATGGCCTTTTTTTATCGAAAGGGAGAGTAGTATGAAAATTGCAAAAATTTTTAATAACAACACCGTGGCCACGATTTCCCAGGATAAAACTGAAATGATAGTAACCGGTCCGGGTATCGGATTTCACAAGGCGGTTGGAGATCAGATTGATGAAAGAAAAATCGAAAAAAGGTATCTGATTGAGAATACACAAAGAACAAGATTTTATCAGATGCTGGAAAATATACCGGTTGAATACTTCGAATTTTCTGAAATCATCTTCAAAAAAGCATCTAAGGAATTCAAGGGTGGTTTAAACAATCAGATGGTGCTGTTATTGACGGATCATATAGCATTTGCTATTGAACGTGAAAAACAGGGGATACATCTTCCTAATCTGTTGTTGCCGGAAATCAAAACACTGTATCATAAGGAGTATCAGATCGGTGTGTGGGCATTGAAATATATCGCCTTGAAGACAGGGGTTCACCTTCCTCTCGATGAAGCAGGCTTCATCGCCATGCATATCATCAATTCCAGAAGTCAGGATCACAAAAACAGTGCGGAAGAAATATTGACCTTCAGTAAACAGATTCTACATATTATTGAGGTTACGATGCATATTGACTGGAAGGAGAAGGACTTCGATCAAACACGTCTTGCAATGCATCTGAAGTATCTGGGACAGCGGATTTTTACAGTTGACCGCACGCATATAAAACAGGATTTCAATGATAAAATGTATCGTATGATGCTGGAAATGAATCCTGAAATGAAATCATGTTTAGAAAGAATAAAAAGTTTTGTGAAGCATAATTATGACTATGAGCTGGGCAGACAGGAGCTGTTCTACATCATGGTACATATACTGAAAATATTAAATTAGGATTGTTACGAAAGGCAAGACCTGATCATCTGGACGAGGGTGCAGATATGGGTCTTTTTTTCGTGCAGTAAGCAGGAAGAATAAAGTCCTACTTATGATATAGGCGAATCAGCTGCATGAATTAGAAAAATAGTTATGTATAAAAAGGAGAAATTGTATGGAAAATAAGAAAAAAAGTCTTTGGCAGTTCTTTCAAATGCTGGGAAAAACCTTTATGTTTCCAATTGCTTTACTGAGTGTGTGCGGTATGCTGCTGGGAATCGGATCGGCATTCACAAATTCAAGTCTGATAGAGGCGGTTCCATTGCTGGGTAATCCTGTGCTGCAGAAAATTTTCAGCTTTATGACAACACTGGGCTTGTTTGCCTTTAATAATCTGGGGGTATTGTTTGCGATGGCGATTCCTTTAGGACTACTGAAGGAGGAAAAAGAGTTTGGTGCATTTACCGGTCTAGTTAGTTTTATGGCTATGCATATCGGTACAAACTTCTATCTGACAATTACGGATCAACTGGCTGCTGCAGATAAAATGACAGAAGCAGGGCAGGGGATGATTCTGGGAATTCAGACGTATAATACAAGCGTTCTTGGCGGTATTATTGCTGGACTTATGGTATTCTGGCTATATCCGAAAATATCAAAGGTAAAAATACCGGAGGCGCTAGGTTTTTACAGCGGGCCACGTCTGGCACCGATTGCCATGTTGGTGATCATGGGAATTTTCGGCATGGTAGCGGTACCTTTATTCTGGCAGCCATTTTACAATTTCTTTAAGATGATTGGGGAATGGATATCCACCTCCGGACCGATTGGTTATTTCTCCTATGCGGTAGCTGAACGTGTAACAATTCCGTTTGGTTTGAATCATCTGGTAACGAGTACCTTCCGCTTTACACCAATTGGCGGAACTGCTATTATCAATGGTCAGGAATATATGGGAACGGTTAATATGTTTCTTGCTTATGTAGCTAATAATATGGATATTCCATTAGATTTGGCAGGCAAAATGGAACAAGGCAAGCTGATGATTCAATACGGACTGTGTGGTGCGGCGTTGGCAATGTATCGCTGCGCAAAGCCGCAGAATAGAAAGAAAATCAAAGGTCTGCTGATAACCGGCGCTTTAACTGTCGTGATTGGCGGTATCTCTGAGCCTATTGAATTCTTATTCCTGTTCGCATGTCCTCCGCTATTTTTTGTTCATACTGTATTAAATGGTATTGCCAATATGGTTCTGCCGTATCTTGGCGTGCTCATGGGTTATACCGGTGATTTGATTCAGTTCATTACATTTGGTGTCTTGCGTGGTACCAGAACTGGCTGGCCGATTGCTATTGCGTTTGCGGCATTCTATTTTGCACTGTATTACTTTATATTCAAATGGTCTATCCAGCGATTCGATATCAAAACACCCGGGAGAGAAGAGGTTATGGCTATCAGTGAAGAGGATACAGAGGATATGGATGACTTTGCGGCACTTTCATCCTATAAAGGTATTCAGATGCTGAAAGCACTGGGTGGAAAGGACAATATTGTTTCCATTGATAACTGTGTTACAAGACTGCGTCTGGAATTAAACGATGTTAATCTGATTGATGAAGATGCAATTAAGAATGCAGGCGGTATTGCTGTTGTGCATTTGGATGAGCATACAATTCAGGTGATTGTGGGTACACAGGTTTATGCTTTACGTAAGCAAATAAACAAAGCGATGGAGATGCAGCAGGCATGAGCGGCTCAGAATTTGATACGGTCATAGATCGAAGAGGAACCTTTTGTACACAATGGGATTATATCGAAGATCGTTTCGGAACAGACAATCTTCTCCCGTTCACCATATCGGATATGGATATTGCATGTCCAAAGAGCCTTGTATATACGTTGAAAAAGCGGATTGAGCATCCGATATACGGCTACAGCCGCTGGAAAAATGAGGACTATCTATCCGCAATTGTTCACTGGTATGCGAGCCGCTATGACTGTATGATTAGCAAAGATTGGATTTGTTACAGTCCCAGCGTTATGTATTCCATAGCAAAGCTGCTACAGCTATGCAGTGAGCCTCGGGACGGTGTTTTAGTATTCACACCGGCCTATGATTCCTTCTATAAGGTTATTGAAAATAATCAGCGCAGACTGATTAGCAGTGAACTGCTGGAGAATGCAGGGTATTATCAAATTGATTTTGAGGATGTGGAAGAAAAATGCAAGGAAGCACGCATTCTGTTGCTTTGCAACCCGCATAATCCTGTAGGCAGAGTATGGAAAAAACAGGAATTGCAAAAGCTTTTACAGCTTTGCGAGAAATATGATATTACAGTAATCAGCGATGATATTCATATGGATATCACGTATAAGGAAAAAGGGATTCCTGTACTGAAGCTTGCTTCTGACTGTCGTTGTTTCATTTGTTCCTCTCCATCCAAGACATTCAATATACCTTCCCTGCAAGGTTCCTATGTGATACTTCCGGATTTCAAAATTTATGAGGCATTTGAAACAATGACGAGGTATACGGAGTTTGTTAATTCCCCAGCTATACTGGGGGTGCTTTCTACCATAGAAGCATATCGACACTGTGCGGAATGGGTAGATGATTTATGCTCTTATTTATATGATAATCTTAAGTACACAGAGAGCTATATACAGAAGCATATGCCGAAGCTGAAATTTCAGATACCCGAAGGCTGCTATTTCGCATGGATTGATTTTCATGAACTTGGTATTGCGGATGCTCAAATGCAGCAGTTTCTCATTCATGAAGGGAAAGTCGCTATCATGTCCGGGACTGTCTACGGAGCTAAACAGCATCTTCGATTTCATGTAGGTTGTTCGAGAAGCAAGGTAGAGGATGGTCTGTGTCGTTTGAAAAAGACATATGACGCTATTGAGAGGTTAAAATGAAAAAATATCTTATAGAAGCAATAGAAAAGGAAAAAACAGCACTGGATGCATTATCAGCTATGTCTCTGCAGGAATGTGAAAGAGTAATGGCCGCAATAGAGGAATGTAAGGGAAAGGTGGTATTCTGCGGTGTTGGAAAATCAGCACATATAGGGGCAAAACTTGCCGCAACATTTGCTTCGCTTGGTATACCTTCATTCTTTGTTCATGCTACAGAGAGTGTTCATGGGGATCTTGGAATGATAGAGGAAAAGGATATCGTAATTCTCATATCCAACAGTGGAACTACACAGGAGGTCATACAGGTTTTAACGCCGCTGCACAGCATAGGCTGTATGACAGTGGCCTGCTGTGCGAATAGGGATTCTATACTGGCAAAAGCATGTGACCTTACTCTGATTTATCCAAAGGTGACGGAGGCAGATGCATACAATCTTGCACCAACTTCATCCACAACTCTGGTTTTGGTTCTTGGTGATGCAATTGCCTGTGCCATTTCCAAAAAACGCGGATTCAATCCATCGGATTTCCATAAATTTCATCCAGGCGGAAGTCTTGGAAAACGGCTTGATGACAAATCTTGCATATAAACTATACATATGGATTTCCATCAGGATACCCTGATAAGCAATGGTAAATCAAGACGAGCAGCATCGGAAAAAGAGCTGTCGAAAAAAAGGAAAGCTGAAGGACCAGGAGTATGTAAAACGTTATGAAAGGGGTAAATTTCTTGTTAAAAATAAGGGTGAACAAATAGATAAGCTTTCCGCATGAAAGGGGTAAACTTCTGCTCATCTAAAGCTTATGCAAAAAAATCATGCTGAATAAGGTATGAAAGCCATCTGCTGCAGATAGTATATCTCTAAATGCAGTCTTTATGAAACTTTATATAAAACTATTTAAACCCAGATTATAAAGCAGGAAAAAAGCCTTGTCAAAATACTGTTCTCTGCTTATAATATGGTTACAGCGAATAAGGAGGATGTGCATGGCAAAGGATAAAAAGAAAAAAAGAAATAAGCTTAAGACGTTTTTGAGTCTTGTTGCCATCTTCATTGCATGCTTCCTGATTTATGCCGCAAGCTCCGATTTGATGATGACAATGAAGCTGAAGGATGAAATCACTTCTTCTGAAGAGATGATCAACTCTCTGGAAAATCAAAAGGATGATCTTTCCAAGGAAAAGCAGAATCTGGAAAATCCTGAATATGTGAAGCGGTTTGCCAGAGGTAAGTACATGGTCAGCAAGCCTGGAGAACAGGTGTTTAAGCTGCCGGCTAAAAATAATGACGATGATGATTAAGTCCCTATAGACAGCTATAGGGCTTTTTGATGTGGAGGAAAAGCTATGAGAAACTGGAAAGCGATAATTTTTGATATGGATGGTACACTCTTTGATACAGAAACCATTTCCATGAAGGCATGGAAAAGGGTGGGAGAAACCCTTCAGCTTCCTACAAGCGATGAATTTATTTTATCTCTAATTGGAAGAACGAGAAAGGATCAGCAGGTTGTATTTGATTCCTATATGCCCAAGGGCTGGCCGCAGGAAGAAGCATGTAGTCTTCATACACAGTTCAAAAAAGAAGAGAAGCTGAAAAATGGTGTACCACTCATGGGGGATGTAAAGGGACTTCTGGATACCGTGAAGGCAAAAGGGTATACGATTGCAATGGCAACCAGTGCTTCAGCGGAGGATGTGGAATTTAATTTGAACAATGCGGGTATTCAGCATTATTTTGAAGCTATCATCAGTGATGAAATGATTACACACGGAAAACCGGCTCCTGATGTATATCTAAAGACTGCACAGCAGCTGAATCTTTCACCGCAGGAATGCCTTGTAGTGGAGGACAGCCTAAACGGTGTTCGGGCAGCGTTTGGTGCAGGTACCACAGTGGTTATGATTCCGGATAAAGTACAGCCTACTAAGGAAATAAAGGCAATGTGCAATTATATACTGAAAAGTCTTGACGATTTGAAAGAAATCGTATAAATATAAAGATGTACAGAGAAACGCAATAAAAACGGATACGGACAGGGAAGAAGCAGCAGCCGATATACAGGGGCGGGCTGCTTTTTTGTTTCTTTCTGTGTATTGATTATCAGCATGCAGTCGCAGCCTTCTATGCATAATTATACATAGTTTTACAATATTTCCTCTTGCAGCTGAAGTAAAAGAAAACAAAGAAATTCCGGCGGTGCTATACTGAACATGAAAGGAGGCATAGCAATGGAAGAATTGGAAATTTCCCTGATGCAGATCATTTCCTATAGCGGGGAAGCAAGATCGCTGTGCTTTGAAGCATTGCAAAGCTATCGTGATGGTGATAAAGAAGCTGGCAGAAAGCAGTACAAGGATGCCGAGGAAAATCTCTATACAGCAAAGCGGGCACACAGCAGGATTCTGAAGCAATCTGCAAATGGGGAATTCGATCAGATCAGTCTGTTAATGGTTCATGCGGAGGATCAGATGATGGCGAGTGAAATCATTTATCAGATGACAAGAGAGTTATTTCACTGTATGAGTGAAACGAAAGGATGATACTTCATGTTAAAGATTATTCTGGTTTGTAACAATGGCATGTCCACAGCAATGATGGCAAAAAAAATGAATGAGAAATCCGATGGTTACTGTTATGTTGAGGCATACGGTGATGGCGATTTCATGAACTACCTGGAGGGGTGTGATCTGATTCTGGTTGGACCGCAAATACGTCATGAAATCCCACGAATCAAAAAGTTTGTTGATGCGTCAGTTCCGGTTGTAAGCATGAATCCGTCACATTACGGATTGATGAATGCAAAGGGTGTAATTGATGATGTTAAAAAAATTATGAAAGAGAGAAAATAAAAATGGAAAGTATGAAGGACAGAATAGAGGCGAAAGTACTTGAATTTTCTGGAAAGCTAAGCACACAGATACATTTGCTTGCACTGCGTAATACGTTTATGACAATCCTTCCAATCATGGTGTTCGGCGGCTTGTCAGCTGTTATTTCCGCAGCACCTGTCACAAAAGAGACAACGAACGGTTTTCTGCTCGCATGGGCTGGCTTTGTGGCAGATTACAGCTATGTGTTCTCATGGATTTCAGTTTTAAGTCTTGGTTTTATCACACTGTATGTTGCACTTGGTATTACACATTATCTGTGTAAGAATTATAAAATTGAGGAATTGATTCCAAACTTTATCACTGTATTCGGAGTATTCATGCTGGCAGTGAGAATTGAAAAACTGCAGTATGGGCTATCTCTTACCGATTTGAACTTTCTGGATGGAAAAGGTCTTCTGGTAGGAATCTTTGTTTCCATTGTGACGGTTGAAATTTACAGATTTCTTAAATCAAAAAACTTTGGGCGCATCAAGCTGCCGGACAGTGTTCCTGCATCCCTATCCGAAACCTTTGCCTCCTTATCCATCGCAATCCTGATCATGTCGTTGTATCTGGTAATGTTTATCATCTTCCATAACATGGATACCACCTTTGCCATGTGGCTCAGCTCTGTTATAGCGCCGCAAATCAAAGCGACTGACAGCTTGTGGTTTATTCTCCTTATGACCTTTATTATCAATGCAGCATGGTTCTTTGGAATCCATAATGCAACCTTCTGGGGACTGATGGGACCGATTATGATGATGAACATTTCAGAGAATGCTGCACAGCTTGCGGCAGGAATAGCGCCTACAGCAATATTGACCGAAGCCTTCTGGGTATATTTCATCTGCATTGGAGGTGTCGGCTCCTGTCTCTCGCTTGCTATTATCCTGTGTTTCTCCAAATCGAAGCTTTTAAAAGTCGTTGGTAAGGTGGGAATCATACCGGCATTCTTTGGAATATCTGAGCCAATTACATTTGGTCTTCCGATTATGCTGAATCCTATCTTCTTCATACCATGTTCTCTGGTATCTGTTGTTAATGCAGTTATAGCATTCCTTTGTCTGAATACAGGATTGATTGGAAAAACCTATGCAATGCTTTCTTTCAATATGCCAAGTATCTTCGGCGCCTATTTCTCCACCGGGGATTTCAAGGCTGTCATTCTTGTAGCTGTTCTGATTGTCGTAGATATGCTGTTATACTTCCCGTTTATGAAAATGTATGAAAAGCAGCAGCTGCTGATTGAACAGCAGGACGAAATGCAGGAATAACCATGCTTGCGTTTCAACCAAAGGATACAAAACGGCTTATTGCAGCGGCTTTGGGAAATGTAGAGAATGATCTGGCTATTGAGGGATGCCGCATCTTCAACGTATTTACAAAAGAATTCCTGGAAGCAACTGTCTACATCTGCGACGGGTTTATATCCCATGTGGAATATAATAAAAAGAATTCGGCACTGCCTTCAAAGCAGCGATTACAGCTGAACGGAATTTTGTGTCCGGGCTTCATTGATGCACATACACATATTGAAAGCTCGCTCCTTGTACCGGAACATTATGCCGCTATGGTTCTGCCGCACGGGACAACGACTGTACTGGAGGATGCCCATGAAATAGCAAATGTAATGGGAGTGGAAGGTATTCAGTATATGCTTGCTGCTTCACAGGATCTCCCTATGCGTATGCTGCTGACACTTCCATCCTGTGTTCCAAGTCTTCCGGGGTTTGAATCTTCCAATGCTGAACTGTTCGCAAAGGATTATACAGCACTCTTTCAGCATCCGCGTGTAGCCGGACTGGGTGAGGTGATGGATTATGAGGGAGTTTTGCAGGGAGAACAGCGTATACATGATTTACTGCTTGCTGCTAAAAAGCATGCAGGCTATCTGCAGGGACATGCACCTCTTATGGAGGGGAACCGTCTCAGTGCGTATGTAAATGCAGGGCCGCAATCCGATCATGAGGTGAAAACGAAACAGGAGGCTCTTGATAAATACAGAAAGGGTATGTGGATCGATATCAGAGAGGCTAACACACAGGGGCGTATGAAAGAGATTCTGGATGTCTGCAAAGAATTTAATGATTACAGCCGCATATGCTTCTGTACGGATGACCGACGCTGTAATGTCACCGGAAAATACGGACATCTGGATCATGTGGTAAGAAAAGCCGTATCTCTTGGAATGCCTGTGGAGGAAGCCCTGTTATCAGCGAGCTACCGTGTGGCACAGGAAAGCGGATGTAAGCATCTCGGTGCGATTGCTCCCGGATATGCAGCCGATCTGGTGCTGTTGAATAATGTGGAGGATCTGCAGGTGCATGCAGTATTCTTTGAAGGGAAGCTTGTCAGCAAGAAGGAACAGCTGACATCGCCAATTGTTTTATCCTCTTATACCCGCGAGCTGAACAGCAGAAATACTATCCAAATGCAGGCCCTGAAGCAGGAGGATTTCCTTATCAAAGCAAAGGGTCCGTATGCACAGCTGAATATCCTAAGCTTTGCATCTGAATATATAGCTACATCCCATCTGAAAACACGTATATGCCCGATACAGGATGGAAGGGTTTTGCTTCAAAAGGATAAAAAACAAATGTATGCCGCAGTATTCAACCGCTATGGACGCACACAAAGGGCGGTTTGTATCGTCGAGAATTTCGGTATTGATCATGGTGCTGTTGCCAGCAGTATCTCTCATGACAGTCATAATGTATGTGTGGTTTATGATACACCTGAAAACGGGTATCTGGCCGTACAGGAGGTTATGAATATGCATGGAGGCTTCTGTGCAGTTTCACAGGGAAATATTCTTGCATCTCTGGCTCTTCCTGTTGCCGGACTGATGAGCACGGAATGTATGGAAACAGTATCACAAAACGTGGAACTAATGGCGGAGGCCTTTCATAAGCTGGGGAACAGCTATTTGGAAAATCCGGTATCCAGAATCACAATATTGAATTTGCTTGTATGTCCGTACGTGAAGCTTTCTGACCACGGACTTGTTATGACAGAAGAGAAAAAAATAATACCAGTCGTGAAAAAGGAGGGAATCACCATGGATCAGCGTTATGAAAACGTAGTTTTAGATAAAATTCCGTTTCCGAAGGAGGAGACAGGAGAACCGGTACTGCTTAGTGATGAAACCATGCAGGAAAGACGGCAAAAGATTCTTCACCGTATGCAGGAGAAAAAACTGGACTGTATTGCCGTATATGCAGATGTGGAGCATGGTGGCAATTTTGAATACCTTACCGGTTTTATACCGCGTTTTGAAGAAGCCTTACTGATTCTTCATAAAAATGAAGATGCATATCTTCTACTGGGGAATGAGGTCCTTTCATTATCCAAGCATGCAAGAATACCTGCAAAGGGTCTGCATATGTCTTATTTCTCACTGCCTGACCAGCCGCTTCAGGAGGAAGAGGATCTAAAAAGTGTGTTAGCTAAGGCAGGCGTTAAGAACGGTATGCATCTCGGTGTGGTTGGATGGAAAGGCTTCTACCGTTTACAGAAAGAGCTGTTTGACATACCCTATTACATTCTTGAAGCATTGAAAGCTTGTGAAGTGAAGATAAGCAATGCAACGGATATATTCATCTCTCCAAAGGATGGTGCAAGAACGGTCAATAATGCAAATGAAATTGCACATTATGAGTATGGGCAGATCCTTGCAGCAAGAGGTCTTCAGCGGGCGATGCTTGCTCTGAAGCCGGGAAAAACAGAAGCTGAAATCGGAGGATTGCTGGAATCCGAAGGTCAGATACACAATGTTGTGACCATCTGTTCCAGCGGGACACGGTTTGAAAAAGCCAATCTGTATCCTATGAACAAGCCGATACAGACAGGAGAGAGAATATCACTAACCGTCGGGTATAAAGGTGGTCTTGCCAGCAGAGCAGCGTTTGCCGCCTATAAACGAGAAGACCTTGATTCCGCAGTAAGAGATTATGAAGAGAAAATCGCAAAACCATATTTCGCAGCTGTTTGCACATGGCTTGAGCATCTCCATATCGGTATGGAGGGGAAAGAGGTATATGCGTTGGTTGATGATATTCTGCCGAAGGATATTTTCTGCTGGAAGTTGAATCCCGGACACCTCACTGCGGATGAGGAATGGCTAAGCAGCCCGATTTACGAAGGTTCAAGGCTGAAGCTGAAAAGCGGTATGCTTTTGCAGATTGATATCATTCCGTCTGTAGAAGGATATCCGGGCTGCTGCTGTGAAAACGGCGTTGTTCTTGCGGATACGGTATTGAAAGAGGAAATCAAAAAGCAGTATCCAAACAGCTGGGAGCGCATGCTGGAAAGAAGAACATATATACAGGATGTTCTCGGTATTCAGTTGCATGAGGATATCCTGCCGTTATCCAGTATGGTTGCCTATTATACACCATATCTGATGAATCACGATTACGCATTTACCTGGAAACAATAACATGGAAAGGGAGAGATATCATGGAGATCAGTCTGTCAAAACGACAAATGAAGATGGTTGATATACTACTGAAGGAATCCGAATATTGTACTGCAGCGACACTTGCCAATCTTTTAAAGGTCAGTGAGAAAACAATACACGGAGAAATAGCAGAAATCAATAGGAAATCAAAAGCCTGCATGATATCTTCTCTGAAAGGAAAAGGGTATGTAGTGCGTGATAAGGATGCCTGGATCAGGCAGAACTATATCGTTGGTGATGAGGGGAGAAGAGATATAAAAATACTGAAGGAAATTCTATTCAATGAGCATGTGGATTACTATGAGCTTGCGGATAGATTTTATATCAGCCCCTCTACACTGAATAAGGATATACGGATATTGAATGAACGCATACAGAAGGAATTTCGGACACTGAGGATTACAAGAAAACAAAATCATCTCTTTCTGAATTGTGATGATATAGAAAAACGAAGGGTTTTGACTTATTTCCTATTGGAGGAAAGTGAGGATCAGCGCTTTGATGTTGGAATATTGGATCGTTATTTTGAAAATGTGGATGTCTATAGGCTTTCTGAGATACTGATGGAATTTATCCACAGGCAGCAGCTTGCTGTTTCTGATTTTAATCTGTTTTCCATCCTGCTGCATATGCTGATGTATATCAGTAACACCTCTTATATATGCATGGAAGAGGAGCGTGCTTCGATATGTGATCAGGACTGTAGGCCGTTACTTGAAGCGATAAGGGAAAGAATGCGTATTCAATTCACTGCAGAGGGTACACAGCAGATTTGTGCATTGTTCAAAAAACGGAATGCAGGACAGGATGATGTGAGAATTATGCAGTTTCTGCATGAAGTATTGAGGGAAATTTATGATATTTACAGTATCAATTTTACTGAAAATCAGGATCTTATGGATAATCTGGCATTGCATCTTCAAAATTTGAGAAACCGCTGTAAGCATGGTATGCTGATAAAAAATCCATTATTGTCAGAGCTGAAGCAGAGCTTTGTTCTTATATATGATATCGCAGCATATATAGCGATACGCTTTCAGGAACAAACAGGCTATGTTCTGGATGAAAACGAAATCAGCTTTATCGCCTTGCATATTATGAACGGTATCAAAAGTATAAAGACCTCCATTGTCCGTATCGCATTGATCAATCCGTATGGAAATTCTGTAACACATATCATACAGCAGAGATTACAGGCTTTAACAGATGTCGAGATGATCGGCTGCTTCTCCATGTTTGATTTTAAAACGCTTTATACCGAGAAGCCGGATATTATTGTGACAATGGTCTCAACCAGTGAGCAAATGGGAGTACCTGTCTTTCAGCTTGATAATTATCTTCAGGATGAAGAATATGAGAAAATTGAGCGTATTGTAAAGAGTGTCCGCGTTAAAAAGTCTTATGAAAATATCATGATCCATAATTATTTCATGGAGGATTTGTTTTGTATTCCCTCACAGCTTACTACCAAGGATGAGGTGATTACCTATCTTTGCAGCTTACTCGAGGAACAGGGGTATGTGGACGCCGATTTTCAGGAACAGATTTATGAAAGAGAAGCAATTGCACCTACCTGCTTTGGCGCAAGATATGCAATTCCGCATACAACGAAAAAAACAGCAAAGAAAAACGGCATCGCTGTCGCACTGCTGAGGAAGCCCGTTATATGGGATGGCTTTGAAGTGAACATTGTATTGATGTTTGCTTTGCACAAGAGCTTTGATCAGGTTCCAAAGCTGTATGATCTGATACTGAATGTATTTGATGATCCTATTCGATTTGCACAGGTATTGGAATGTGACAGCTATACAGCATTTATGAAGAAAATACATATTACATGAGAGGAGAGATATAGAGGAGAGATATAATGAAAAAAGATAAACAATTTCCGGAAGGGCTTTTATGGGGTGGCGCAACCAGTGCCTATCAGTTTGAGGGGGCATGGAATGAGGATGGCAAGGGTGTAAACATTGTGGATATTCTTCCACATGGCAGCAGAGAGGCGGTACCAAAGGATCATAAGATTCTGCCGGATGTATTTTATCCTTCCCATGGCGGTATTGATTTCTATCACACCTATAAGGAGGATATCAGACTGTTTAAGGAGATGGGTATGAAGTGCTTCCGCATGTCGATTGCATGGACAAGAATTTATCCAACCGGAGTGGAGGAGGAGCCCAATGAAAAGGGTCTGCAGTTTTATGACAATGTGATTGATGAGCTTCTGAAAAACGGTATCGAGCCGCTGATCACCATTTCACATGACGAATTTCCACTGCATCTGGTAGAGGCATATGGCGGATGGAGAAATCGTATTCTGATTGATCTTTATGTAAAGTATGCGAAAACACTGTTTGAACGCTATAAAGGAAAAGTAAAATACTGGATCACGTTTAATGAAATCAATTTCTGCAGTGTTATTCCATGGTATGCGGCAGGTCTTGAATTTGAAGAAGGGGAGCATAAGGAACAGATCATGTTTCAGGCAGCACATCATCAGATGGTTGCAAGCGCACTGACAGTAAAGCTGGCACGCAGCATCGATCCGGAAATGAAAATCGGTTGTATGATCAATGCGATTCCAAGCTATGCCAATACATGCAAACCAGAGGATGTTATGGAAAGCATTGAAGCGAACCATGAGATTTTCCTTTATACCGATGTATGTGTACGTGGAGCGTACCCATCCTATGCAAATCGTTTCTTTGAAGAAAAGGGAGTTAAAATAGTTATGGAGGACGGTGATGCTGCAGTACTTGCACAGGGATGCGTTGATTTCTGCTCCTTCAGCTACTATTATTCAAGAGTGACTCCGTTAAATCCGGAAAAGGTCAGTGATCTGACAGAGGATGAGCGCATGCTGGGAGTTCTCCGTAACCCTTATCTGAAAGCCAGCGACTGGGGCTGGGTGATTGATCCGGTTGGCCTGCGTATTATTCTGAATCAGCTTTATGAGCGCTATCAGATTCCACTGATGATTGTAGAAAACGGTCTTGGTGCGCATGATGAGCTGGTTGATGGAAAGATACATGATGATTACCGTATAGAATACTTTAAAAATCATTTGATTCAGGTGCGAGAAGCAATCAAAGACGGTGTGGATGTTATGGGTTACACATCCTGGGGCTGTATTGATATTACAGCCGCCAGCACCGGTCAGATGAGCAAGCGCTATGGCTTTATTTATGTGGATATCAATGATGATGGAAGTGGTAGCAAAAAACGCTATAAAAAAGATTCCTTTGCGTGGTATAAGCGTGTAATGGAATCCAATGGGGAAGAGGGACTTGACGAATCATAAATAAAAGCTTAGGCTAATGAAATAGCTTCAGAAATATGAAGAAGCTATAGAGTATAATAAAGGAAGCCATCCATAAGGGTCTTCATCTGAAGTAGTCAGAAAAAGGCGATTGGATGGCTTTTTATATTCAGAAAATACAAGTTAATCCACGATAGCTTCTGTATGCGGCTGTATACATACAAGTACCTTACCCTTGCGGAACCATTTCCGCGTTTGCAGTTCTTCCACTATTTCCTCCAACTCCAATATTTTGCTTATTATTGCATCGCAGTCGATAGCTCCACAAGCCAGCAGATTGATTGCACGCTGTGTTGTATGTGGATTGACAAAGCTTGTTTTAATAGTAAGTTCTTTCTGAAAAGCACTGTACTGATTAAAAGCAGCAGGCTGCTGCGGGTCACCCAGCCCAAACAGAACAACCGTAGCACATTTACCGGCATACTGGAACGCATTTTCAATCGTTGTCTTTAATCCCACACATTCCATGACCCTGTTGATATGAAGCTGCTGCTTCTGCAGGATACCCTTTACATCATCATCCGGCGATAAAAACATGGTAGCGCCCAAGGCTTCTGCCAGTTCTTTTTTTTCGCTCTGCGGCTCGACTACAACGATTTGAGCAGCTCCGGCAAGACGGCAGAGCTGCACCATCATGGAACCGATTGCCCCCATACCGACAATGAGAACATGATCTCCCAGATGTACATCCAGCAAATCCATGCCATGCAGACAGCAGGATAAAGGCTCTGCAAGCGCTGCATGCTTCAATGAAAGAGTATCCGGTAAAGGGTAGACATTTTCCTGTGGAGGGCATATATACTCTGCAAAGCCCTTTACAACACCGCGGCTATTTTCACACATATGCGGCATTCCTGCCTGACAGTAGGTACAATGTCCGCAGCTCCAGTTCGGATCAACGCATACGCGATCTCCGATATGAATGCCGCTTACGTTTCTTCCTGTTTCAACAACAATTCCACTTGCTTCATGTCCAAGAACCACGGGAGGTATAACCGGACGTGATCCACCCAATCCATCGTATTTATGTAGATCGGTACCACACAGACCGCAATAGGATACGGCAACCTTTACCCCTGTATCTGTTAAAGGCGGCTCCTGAAAATCAATGATTTTTACATCATGTCGTCCGAAATAAACTGCCGCTCTCATATTACTGCTCCTTATGATGCGCAAAAATACGAAGAGCTTCCTCCACATTGCTGCGCATAGCTGCTATTGCTGCATTTGCTAAATCATGAAAGTAGACAGGCTCGCTAGCGGCTGCATATTCTCTTGCAGCTTCTCCCCCGCTTTTTGCCATATAGGTATAGTAATTTACCTTGCGTACACCATTTTCGATTACGATATCATAATCTGCTTCACTGACACCGCTTCCCCCATGCATAACGATTGGTACACCAATGGCTGCATCCAGTTCTTTTACCAGCTCATAATCCAGACAGGGCTTTGTCGCATATAGTCCATGCACCGTGCCAAACGCACAAGCCAGACAATCCACACCTGTCTTTTCTACGAAATCCTGTGCAATCAGCGGATCGGTAAACATACTTCTGTCAATCTTACGGTTTTCTGTTATTTTCTGATCATTGAGGGTTACACCAGCCATCTGACCGATTTCCGCCTCCACACTGGCACCATACTCCTTTGCCATACTGACAGCCATTCTCGTATATGCGATATTTTCTCCATAGGGCAGGGAGGAGCCGTCATACATGATAGAGGTGAAGCCCATATCCAGAGCTTTCTTGAGAATATGAAGATCCACGCCATGATCAAGATGGACGGCTACAGGTACGGTTGCCTGATCTGCCATCATGATCATTATGGGACCAATGATATCCAGACTCATAATATGCTCCTCCTCATGAACCTGTGCAAATTGAAGAATGACAGGCTCTTTTTTGCTTTCCGCTGCCTGTAACACCGCCTGCAGGGTTTCCAATCCGGTAATATTAAAGGCACCGATTGCCTTATTCTCTGCGTTAGCGATACAGAGCAGTTCTTTTGTTGTAACCAGCATAATTTCCTCCTTATAGCTCCTCGCTGAATGTAATAATGTTTCGGAATGTGTTTCCCTGACAGGATGATGCCAATGCGCTGGATACCTCTTCGACAGGGTAAACACCGCTGATAAATGGCTTAACATCGATAATCCCCTCTGAAATCATGCATGCAGCACGCATAAAATCGCGGTCATTGGAATTCGCTGTTCCCAGAATCTGAATGCTTCCCTTATGAATCCAGTGTGCATCCATCTGAACTGGTTTATTCGGATAAATACCGCTGTATATCATCAGTTTTCCCATGTTACCGACGTAACGGCATGCTTCTTCTACAACACTTGCCGCCGGTGTTGTATCGAACACCGCCCGTGCTTTCCTTCCGTGTGTTATCTTCATAATTCTTTTCTCAGCATGTTCCTTATGCGGGTTTATCGTGTAATGTGCCCCCATGGATGCCGCCATTTCTAAACGTTCTTCATTCATGTCAACGACAATTACAAAACAGCCTTTTTTTACACAGAGCTGCGTATGCAGAAGTCCCATAATGCCAGCCCCGATAATGACACAGGCATCGCCAAACTGTGGATTTACTGTTTCCACACTATGGATGACACAGGAGACAGGTTCACAGATACAGGCCTCCTGCGGTGTTACATTGGTATAGGGGAACACACTGTAGGGGACTGCCATCATATACTCACTAAATCCTCCGGTACCGGGATATGGCTGACCACTGAGAACCTGTGCGGTGTTGAAATTCTGGCAGCTTTGTTCCTCATGCGTTTTACAGAAATAACAGGAACGACAAGGAAGCGTTACACCTACAATAACTCTCTGTCCAACCTCCCAGTCGCCGTGCACATCCTTTCCGATTGCCTCGATTCGTCCTGCCACCTCATGTCCGCCAATCAGCGGATAATCAGTATTGATACTTCCTGTAAACACGCGTTGTTCCCATGTACAGATTCCACATGCTTCGATTTTAACCAGTAATTTATCATCATCCACTTCAGGAATCGGAAACCGCTGAAGCTCAACTGCTCTTTGTCCTGTGAATACCGCGCAGCGCATTTCTTTTTTCATATGCTACCTCCTTTTATACTTTCAGTATAGTGCCTGATGGTCTGAAATTGTTTTCAGATGTAACAGGAATACCGTATTATCTGAAAAGCTTTTCGAGATGCATGGAAAAGAAAAAAGCGCTGCACCAGATGCAGCGAATTAAAGTGTCAGATATTCCACAATCGTACGAGTGATGATATACAGGGGTATACGTGAGATTACGGTAATGGTCTTGTTACTGGTTATGGTTTCTGCATAACCGATAATGCTTACATCAGAATAACGCTCCAGCGGTGTGCCCTCTTTGCAGCAGCAGGTAACCACCCTTGCCCCTGTTCGCTTTGCCATACGCGCACTTATAGCAAGCTCCGGTGTCGTATTCATAACAGACAGAATGATAACAAGGTCATTGGAATTCACCAGCTTATCGGTTTTTACCATCCAGGTAACATCCTTGACGACAAGCGCGTTATAGCCAAGCAGCTGCAACTGCATGCATAGCTCATCAGCAACCAGAGCGGTAAATCCGCGCGCATAAATGAAAATCTTTTCAGCAGTTTTGATATAGTCAATAATTTTGAGTATATTCGTTACGCAAATATTATCAATCGTTTTCACACATTCCTTATAGGACTTGTTTAACACCTTGTTCACTACATAAGAATCATCTGTGTGCTCTGCACGCTTGCTGATCTTATAACGAAGCTCAGAAATACCGCGAAATCCACATTTCTGAATGGTTCGAGAAACCGTTGCCGGAGAGGTAAACGTTTTCTCAGCTATCGTCGTGATTGACATGAGTGGAATGCTGCTCTCATTTTCATTCAGATAATTGATTACCTGCTGCTCTGAATCCGAAAGACTATCATATACTTCTTTGCTTATTTGTATAATCATTCATATCCCTTTCTTTCTTTTTTACCATTATAGCAACTACGTTTCAGCCTTTCCAGTTAATTTTAGATAAAACGATGCTGTAACAGCACTGAAAATCTTTACAGACAGCGCAGCCCCTTTATTTATCATGTATTTTATGAACACGTAAATCAGATTTTAAGAAGCATCGAAAAATCAGTAAAGCTTTCCAATCCAAATCCATTGCCTTGTGGCAGAAGAGAGGATAAAATCGGAATCGTAAACGTGATGTAAACGTTTTCGTTTCTGGCTGTATGTGTCAGAAGAAGGAAGGCAGGTGAATCTACGGTACTGACGGGGGCATATGGGTATCGGATGAGAACGACATCCGTCGATTACGATTATACATTCATTTTGAAAAAGGGAGGCATTACAAATGCTAATTAAAGCGATTTTAGTAGCACTGCTGGCAACCGGCAGTCAGTGGTGGTTTTCACACCTTATCACAAGAACCTGGCTATATCCGATCTGGTCCGGGTTCCTTACCGGGGTAATCATGGGAGAGCCTGTTTTGGGTATGCAGGCAGCTGCATACATTCAGCTGACCTATCTTGGCTGGATCACAGCCGGAGGCTCCATGCCGGGCAATCTGATGGTCGCAGGTATTTACGGTACGGCCTTGACTGTTCTGTCTGGTGCGGATCCAAAGCTGGCTGTCAGCTTTGCGGTAACATTATCTCTGCTGGGAATCCTGATCAATCAGGCATATATGACCTTAAACTCTGTCTGGGTACACCGTGCAGATAAATATCTGGAGGAGGGAAATCTGAAGGGTGTACGTCTGATGAACTATGTTCCTTCCGGTATTCTGTCTTTTGTATTGTATGGTATTCCGGTGATGCTGATGATTCTGTATGGAGCACAATGGGCACAGGATACTCTGGCAATGATTCCACAGTGGCTTGTTGATGCATTGAATCTTGTCGGTGCGATCATGCCGGCTCTTGGTATTGCGATGCTGTTAAACTACCTTGGAAAGAAAAAGCTGATTGCGTTCTTCTTCTTTGGCTTCTTTGCAACGGTTTATCTGAAACTGGATACGATGTCACTGTTTATTTTCTCTGCTGTAATCGCAGCTGTCATGTACTTCTTTAGCAGAGATCGTGAAGAAGGAGGAGCATAATCATGAGCAATGCAGTTATGAATAAAAAGGAACTGAGCAAAAAGGATCTGGTCAAGGCGTGGGCACTGGTTTACTCCAGCGAAACCTGCTACAACTATGAGCGTCTGCAGGCACTCGGCAACACGAACATGATGATGAGCGTTGTCAAAAAGCTGTATGACACCAAGGAAGAACAGGTGGAAGCACTGAAAACCTATATGGAGTTCTTTAATACAGAGCCTTCCTGGATCGGTACGGTGATTCACGGTATCACTGTTTCCATGGAGGAACAGAAAGCAAACGGTGCGGATATCAGCGGAGAGGATATCAATGCGCTTCGTACCGGTCTGATGGGTCCGATGGCCGGTATTGGGGACACGGTTTCACAGGCAGTTGTTTATCCGATTCTTGCCGGTATCTGCTGTAGTCTGGCACTGGATGGTAATTTTGCAGGTCCGATTTTATTTGAAGTCGTATATAAGGTTTTGATGATCGGCTGTGGCTATACCTGCTTTATGCTTGGCTACAAACAGGGAAAACAGGCAATCTTCAAGCTGCTGCAAAGCGGTACGCTGAATAAAATCACAGAAGCATTTTCCATCATTGGACTGACTGTTGTCGGGAATATGGCATATTCCAGAATCAATGTGATCTGTCCTGCCAAGTTCAGAGTGGGAGAGGTTAAAATCGTAGTTCAGGATATCTTCAATCAGCTGCTGCCGGGCGCAATTCCGCTGATTATCGCATTGTTTGTATGGTGGATGGTTAAGAAGAAAATGAATCCAACCCTTATCATTGCCGTAATCTTTGTAATCGGAATAGCGGCATCCCTGCTGGGACTGCTGAGTGTAGCAGCTTAAAAAGTTGGATCGTGCAATACACAGGATGACAGTTTCCTGCTGTATTGCACACGTATATGTAGAAAGGAAAACGTTTATGGATATAAAAATATCACCATCTATCATGTGCTGTAAAGTAGAGGAATACAAGCCGTATCTGGAGCTGTTTGAAAAGGTACAGCTGGATTCCGTGCATTTCGATATCATGGATGGAGCCTATGTAAAAAATGTCATGCTGGGAACGCCGATTTATAAAGATATCAAGCGGTTGAGCAAGCTTCCCGTGGATGTACATATCATGTCATATCGTCCGGAGGAGTATATGGAATATTATGATATTCAGCCGGGGGATCGTATCAGCTTCCATCCCGAAACAACAGCACAGCCGTATAAGCTCCTGCAGACAATTCGAGACAAGGGCTGTAAGGCAGGGCTTGTATTGAATCCTGGAACACCGGTATCTTATTTGGAGGAATGTATGGATCTGCTTGATTATGTCACTCTCATGACGGTGAATCCGGGCTTTGCAGGCCAGAAAATGGTACCGGACGCACCGCAGAAAATACGACGTGTGCGGCAGCTTCTGGATGCATATGAAAAAGAAATCGACATCGTTGTAGATGGAAACACAACAATAGAAAACAGCAGGCTCATGAGGGATGCAGGAGCCAATGCATTCGTCGTGGGAACATCGAGTATTATCCGCAGTCTGGATACCTTTGAGGAAATGTACAACGCATATGTTCAGGAATTGGAAAAATAAAGTGAGGGAAAATCATGGTTGGAATAGTTATCGCAAGTCATGGTGTATTTTGTGAAGGCTTGAAAAGCAGTACGGAAATGATTGGCGGGACCATTGCACAATGTACTGCGGTCGCTCTGCAGCCCGGGGAGGATCCCGATGCCTATGGTGAACGTTTGTGCAAAGCGGTTGATCAGATGGATGACGGACATGGTGTGCTCATGCTGATTGACCTTCGCGGCGGAACACCGTTCAATCGTTCTATCATGTTGACCAGAGAGAAGCATATTATGCTTACTGTCGGTGCAAATCTTCCGATGCTGCTGAGCGTAGCTCTGGGCAGACATGAGGATTCCACTTTAGAGGAGCTCGCTGCTCTGGCAGAAAAGGAAGCTAAGGAAAGTATCGGTACCATTTGTTTTAACAGACAATAAAAAAGGAGCTGTATTATGGAAAATTTACTACTGGTTCGCATTGACGACCGATTGATACACGGACAGGTTATGACCGCATGGATGAAAACATTACCGGCAAAGCAGATTATCGTAATCGATGATAAGGTTGCAAAGGATGATTTTATGCTGTTTGTACTGCAGAATGCAGCCCCGAGCGGAATCAAGGTGATTGCGCTCACGGAAGAGGAAGCACTGCATAAGCTGCAGAGCGGATTGGATACGCCAAGCTTTGTATTGGCAAAATCACCGCTCAGTCTGAAAAAGCTGGTAGATGGCGGCATTGAAATCAAGGCGGTTAATATCGGCGGTATGGGTATGAAGGCAGGAAGAACGACGGTATATAAAAACGTATCCGCAACAGATGAGGAACGTCAGTGTATCAAGGATTTTCTGGATCGGGGTATTGATGTAGCGATTCAGATCATTCCAAGTGAAAAACGTTTTGAGCTGAATAACATTCTTGCAAAGTAATAAGGTAGATAGAAAAGGAAAGAGGAATATCGAATGAAAGTAATGAGATTGCATGCAATCAATGATTTCCGGCTGGAGGAAATAGAAACACCGGTTCCAAAAGGAGATGAAATTCTTGTAAGGATTGGTGCGTGCGGAATCTGTGGGTCAGATATACCGAGAGTATATCAGCTGGGTACCAGAGTATATCCGGTTGTAATCGGGCATGAATTCAGCGGAACCGTCTGCGCCGTAGGGAATCCGAAGGATGAAGCGCTGATTGGAAAAAAGGCTGCTATATTTCCATTGATTCCATGTCGGGAATGTGAGCCTTGTGAAATCGGACAGTTCTGTCAGTGTGAGAATTATGATTATCTCGGTTCCCGCAGCAATGGCGGTTTTGCAGAATATTGTCTGCTGCCGTCCCGCTGGCATCTGGTTTTGGCACAAGATGAGAATATCGACCTGGAAGCACTGAGTATGTGTGAGCCTGCCTGTGTTGCTCAGCATGCCCTGCGCAGAGGAAATGTTACTGCCGGACAAACGATAGCGATTCTCGGTGCCGGACCCATTGGCATTATGACAGCCCGCTGGGCATCATTGTTTGGTGCTTCGCAAATCATCATGACAGATATTGATGAAGCCAAGCAGAAATTTGCACAGGAACGCGGCTTTACGGTTATCAATTCCAGAAAGGAAAATCTGAAGGAACGTATTGATGTCATAACAAACGGGCGCGGCGTTGACGTTGTGATTGAAGGAACCGGATGCTCTGCCGGAATCAATGATGCCATACAAATCGTAAGAGTTGGCGGTACCATCGTATGGCTGGGAAATCCCCATGCGGATACAACAATACAGCTGAATGTACATTCCCTGCTTCTTCGTAAGGAGCTGGAAATGCATGGTGTATGGAATTCCTTCTATGCGCAGACACCAATCAATGAATGGGAATATACTGTGCAAATGATTGAAGAAGGAAAGCTGGAGGTTTCCGATTTGATTACACATCGAGCCGGGCTGAAGGACCTCAAGCAGCTGTTTGATGATATACACAATCACAGCGTTACGATTTGCAAGGCGTTGTACAGTGCTGCACTGGATGTATGATGCAGTCACGAAAATCGATTGATTTTGTACAATTCATACAAGATCATGAAGGAGAAATATTCGGAAAGAAACGGAGAATAACCGGACAGAGCTATTGCAGCACATATCGTAAGCAAATCGCAGCACTGGATATGAAATTGAATGAATTTATCAGCAGGGACGATGCCAGAGCAAAAGACATTACCTTCCTGCTTGGACTTTTCGCGTTTTCCATATCCCAGTTCTCTGTTCAGATAAAAACTGATGTGAATCGCTATGAGGCGGCATTTTATGCGCTGTTTGAAGAGGGTGATGTGCAATGAAGTATAGAGAAGCAAGGGATACTGTTCTGCAGGAGCTGCAGACGGTATTTACATATGTAAAGGAAGATGAAGTTGTGGCTTTGGCTGAAGCAATCTGTGAGGCTGAAACCGTGTTTGTTGTCGGGGTTGGACGTGTATTGCTGATGCTGCAGGCATTTGTCAAACGCCTAAACCACCTTGGTATCGAAGCAACCTATGTTGGGGCGATTGATGAACCTGCGATTACAGAGCATGACCTTCTGCTTGTAGGTAGTGGCTCCGGAGAAAGTGTCGTGCCGTTGGCTATTGTAAAAATCGCACAGCGGTATCATGCGAAAATTGCACATATTGGAAGCAATGCATCCAGCTCTATGACACCGTATGAGAATATCTTTATCCGTATTCCCTGCAGTACAAAGCTGCAGCTGGAGGATGAAATTTCATCTTCACAGGTCATGAGTAGCCTCTTTGAACAAAGTCTGCTTTTGCTTGCAGATATGGTCGCATTGCTTATTGTCGATAGAAAGCAGATTTCAGATTTGCATGCGTTATGGAAAAAGCATGCGAATCTTGAGTAGAAAGGAAACATATGGAAGGAAAAATGAAAGCAGCAGTCCTGCATGGAATCAATGATCTTCGGATCGAAGAAGTTGAAATACCGAGACTTGATGAACATGATGTATTGGTCAGGGTTTCCGCCTGTGGTGTCTGTGGCTCCGATTTGCCTAGAATTCTTACACAGGGGACCTATCATTTCCCGACGATTCCCGGTCATGAATTTGGAGGAGAGGTAGTTGCTATAGGCAGCTGTGTCAAACAGAACCTGCTGCATAAAAATGTAGCCGTAATTCCTTTGATTCCCTGCAGAACATGTAAATCGTGCGAGGTTGGAGATTTCGCTCAATGTGAAAACTATGATTTTCTAGGTTCACGCAGCGATGGAGGATTTGCAGAATACGTAAAGGTTCCTGAGGAAAATCTGGTTATTATGCCGGATCAGGTAAAGCCTGAAACTGCAGCATTTCTGGAACCAATCAGTGTTGCACTGCATGTGGTATCAAATACAGGTGTGAATTTTGGGGACGATGTTGTCGTATTCGGTTTGGGGGCAATCGGAATATTTGTAGCACAGTGGGCAAAGGCATTTGGGGCATCTCATGTATTTGCCGTAGATCTGGATCCGAAAAAGGTGGAGATAGCCAGACAGCTTGGCTTAACGGATGCCGTCTGCGGTTCGATAGAGGAAGTACGCGAAATCGTGGAAAAAGCTACCAGCCGCGCAGGCTGTGATGTAGTATTTGAAGCTAGTGGTGCGCCTGTTGTCTTCAACCAGGCAATGCAGCTTTTAAAGCAGAACGGGCGTTTTGGTCCTGTTGGAAGACCAGTGAGGGATTTAACCGTCTCCGTGAAGACATATGAAACGATTCTACGCAGGCAGCTGACCATCAAAGGAACATGGAGCTTTGAATTCAAGCGGTTTCCACATAATGCCTGGGATATTTCTCTGGAGGCATTGCAGAAAGGAATTATACAGACAGACGCTATAATTTCTCACCGTTTCCCGCTAGCAAAGACGAAGGATGCAGTTGATTTGATGGCAGAGAAGAAGGAGTTCTTTTATAAGATACTGATAGTGCCGAATGAAGGAACCTTGAACATAAAGCATATTCACGATAAAAATGCCAGCTGATATGTGTAATTCAGCTGGTTTTTCATATTGCGAGGGTAGGAAAGATTTAAAGATTATACTGTATATTTATAGGTACCTGTGATACACTGATGATACAAAAAAGGAGGGGCTGTTCCATGAGAAAATATCCAAACACTATAATGTTGATGTATGCATCACTATCACAAAAGCCCCGGCCATTCTGCATGTCCGCTTAATGGACCCTTTTTTTCGCGTTCATATAGTATTTTAACACAAGACACCTTTTTCTATATGATGTATGAGTCAGCTGATTATCGGCGGACATTGTAATAAATACGCTATATACCATAAAAATAATAGCAAAAGCAGAGGACCACCGGGTCATATTCTTCTAGGAGATCATGAAATAAGGAAAGAAGGGATATGATTATGCGTGAGACTACAAGAATTGCTTCTGCTATTACAAAAAATGAAAATAAAAAAGTGTACGATGAGTATTATAAAAGGATTTTATCAAATAAGCAGATTCTTGCCTGTGTCATGAAGGGCTGCATACCGGAATATGAGGATACACCACTGGAGGAAATTCCAGCCTATATTGAATTGTCAGCGACAGAAAGTGAAATGATCGATGAGAAAAGCATTGAGGTTGTGGATGAAGCCATACCGGGATCACAGATCAAATACGATATTCAGTTTGAGGCAGCTTTGCTGTGCAAATATAAAGCTGAAGGAAGCGAAGAAAAGAGACCATCGTACAAGGAGCAGCTCTGCCTGATCATCAATCTGGAAAGTCAGGCAAAGGAAATCCAGGGTATTCGATGATTAAGCGTGCGCTGTATTGCAGCAGTAGAGTGGTGGCAAAGCAGAAAAATGCAGAGCTTGGATTTGCGAATTCAAAGTATGGAGAAATAAAAAAGGTCTATTCCATATGGATATGTATCGGTCATGCGAAGCAAAAGAATGATGTTATAAATTCATATACTATACAGGAAAGCTGTCATACGAAGATATGGCATGCGCCAAGAAATCACTTCGATATCATGACAGCGGTCATGGTATATCCGCAGGTGGAAGCGTTTCAGAATGGAAAGGAAGACAGGGAAGCACAGAATCCTGTGAAGACGTGTGAGCAGAAGCTGCTGGAGCTGTTGAAGGTACTGTTCATAAAAGACTTTTCGGTGGAAAAAAAGAAGGAACGATTAGAAAAAGAGTATGGGATAATGATGAAGAGGGAGACAGAAAGCGAGGTCATGGAAATGTGTAACTTTAGCGATTTTATAGAAGAAAGAGGAATCAAGAAGGGGCTGGAACAGGGAAAAGTGAATACAACAGTTCAGCATGTACAGAATCTGATGCAGTTCAGTAACCTCAGTGCAGATGAAGCCATGAAAATGCTGGGTGTGGAAAAAGAATTACAGTCTGTAATTTTGAACAAGCTGCATCAGGCTTGAATAATAAGTAATTTTAATTCATAGGAGTAAAGAGTATAAGGCGTATGTGTTTTATACTCTTTTTTGTATTGTAGATTGAAAAATCCTGTATACGCAATGCGTATGAAAATGGAGGCTGACTACCATATAATTGAAATAATATGACAAGAAGAGATTTTGCGTAGGTATGGTTTCTGCACAATTGAATATAGATATATGTTATCTAATAGTAAGAGCTAATCTGGAGACAATGGAAAAGCTAATGTAATCATCATCAGCATTTACTATTCCTATGAATCGGATTTACATCTGTTTGTGAAAAAGCGAATAGCAACTCCAATCAAGCTTTCATTTTCAATCTGTATTATAATTGTATTATATAAGCTATGCACATGATACGTAAAACAGTTTTCTGATAAAAGTAAATTCAAGCTATCATATGTATGCAGTGTGCCTATTCAGTGATCAGTTTCATTATGATGGCTGTTATGCATTCAATTACACAAGCAGTTTGAGGCAGAGAAGATTTAACATATAACGGTGAGACCAACAGAATCAGTAAGAGCATCACATACGCATATGACTGCACCATGTTTGACAAACAAAAACTTAATGATGAGAATTTCATAAGGACGCATTTATGTATTGTGGTTGCCATACTCATTCAAAACAAATAAGGTAAACATAAGGAGGAAGATACATATGAAGAATGACTTTATCAATTTAACAGAGGAAAATGTATCAGATGAACATCTATGCTGCATCATACGCAGCAGGAAGCCACATTCCGGGATATCAGCAAAACGAGAATGGCTTTCAGATCGGTTGAAAGAAGGGCATGTGTTTAGAAAATTAAATGTAAAGGGAACCGTTTTTATTGAATATGCACCGCTTGAAACCGCTTGGGTACCTATAGAGGGAAGTCGTTATTATTATATATACTGCTTATGGGCTACCGGAGAGTATAAAGGAAAAGGCTATGGCAAGCAGCTGTTGGAATACTGTATCGCAGACGCCAAAGCAAATGGAAAATCCGGAATTTGTGTTCTCGGGGCAAAAAAGCAGAAAGCCTGGCTTACAGATCAGTCCTTTCTTAAACGGTATGGATTTCAGGTTGTGGATACTACAGAAAGCGGCTATGAGCTGCTGGCACTATCCTTTGATGGGACATTTCCGCAACTTTGTGAAGCTGCGAAAAAAGAGAGAATTACAAATCAGGACCTTACTGTTTTCTATGATATGCAGTGTCCATATATACTGAAAAATGTAGATATCGTAAGGCAGTATTGTGAAAAGCATGATATCCCCGTAGCATTTCATTTGGTTGATACATTAGAAAAAGCAAAAGCTGTGCCCTGTGTTTTTAATAACTGGGCAGTGTTTTACAAAGGAAGCTTTCAGACTGTAAATTTGCTTCTGGATATAGCGGCTCTAAAACGGATCGTAAAGAAATAAGTATGCTAGGCGGTGTGTAAGTGATAGGTCATAGCCATCTTACCTTCCTCATCGGCTTCCTCATCCTGTATATTTACAAAAAAGTCAGGAATCATTATTTATCCTGACGTTCACTCTTGGAAATAACAGTTTGTTCTTTCCTATGATAATATTTTTTTCAATTCACGTTGTCCATTATATTTTATGGTAAGCAGGATGTTATACTTCCTGCTTTTGAAAGCTATGCTAATTCATGACAGGGTAGGTTACATCCTCACGGGGAAAAATCAACAAGAACACCGGGAATTTGCGCTTCTTATATCATATTGTTTCCTGATGAACACCCTGCAGGGGTTAAGAATTAGAAAATGAATATCCGTTTTTTATAATCTGTAAAAGCCTTGATGTGACAGCTTTCAGCCGTTTACTCGATGCCGTGTGAATACCACCTTGTTATGAGCTCTACTGCCCGATGTATTCAATAATCGTCCTTGTGATGATCAGCAGCGGTATCCTTGAATACACCGTCATTCCACTGACCTTCATGATCTGCTCGGAATGGCCGTAAATCGTGATATCTGAAAATTTCTCCAGCTCACAGGGAGATTTACAGCAGCAGGTAATCACCTTGGCACCCTTCATTCTTGCAGCTCTGGCGCTTCTTGCCAGCTCCGGCGTGGAATTTCGCAGGGATAGAATAAAGGCAATATCATCCTTTGTGACAATGCGTTCGGTATTCTCCATCCATTTCACATCCTTAACGATGATGGCATTGTAGCCCAGCAGCTGCAGGTACATTTGAAATTCCTCTGCGATCAATGCTGTAAAGCCTCTGGCAAAGATGAATATACGCTTTGCCTGCTTGATGTATTCAATTGTTTTCAGCATGGCAACCGGACTGATATTATCAATCGTTTTTGTACTTTCCCGATATGATTTTGCGAGGATATTATTTACTCCATAGCTGGATTCGTGATGCTCCTTCATCTGCTCCTGCTGAGAAATCGCATAGCGCAGCTGGGAAATCCCCTGATAACCGCATTTCTGAATCGCTCTGGATACCGTTGATTGTGATGTGAAGGTTTTCTCTGCAATATTGGTGATGCTCATATAGGGAATCTTTTCTTCATTCTGGTTTAAAAACTGAATGACCCCCTTCTCCGCTTCTGACAGCTTTTCATATATACCTTTATCAATTTGTATAAACATATGCTTACCTCCCTGTGTGTTTTCTCTATCATTGTACCATGAATGGCCATTCATGAATTTTACTATTTATCACAATTTCAGAATGTGTTTTCAGCGTGAAAGCGCTGTATTTTTTATGTAATCAAGTATAATGTGCTTGTAAATCAAAACGTACGTATATTTTGATATTATGATATTCGTATATTTCAGAAAGTTAACGCTGGATATACAGGATCACCACAAAAGGAGGATGCAGATTCTCCATTGCATACAGGTTATTAAAGGAGGAAATTATGTATACAACATTAAAGGAAGTGCTGAAGGAGGCAGAGTTGCTGCACATGGCGATTGGGGCGTTCAATACGCATAACCTGGAGATGCTGCCGGCCATTATTAAGGCTGCAGTACATCAGAAAACCCCGGTTATTATTCAGACAAGCTGTGGAACTGCCAATTATGTCGGGCATAGAAATCTTGTCGCAGTCTGCCGTTCCATGGCTGAGGAATACGGCGTCGATGTCGTTCTTCATCTGGATCATGCCAGGGATTATGATGAGATACGCAAGGCGATTGATGCCGGCTTCAGCTCCGTTATGTTTGATGGATCATCCCTTCCCTTAAAGGAAAACATTCTGGGGACGAAACGGGTTGTCGATTATGCAAGAGCTCGCAATGTAAGTGTGGAGGCGGAGCTTGGAACTGTCGGCGGAACTGAGGACGGTATCGCCGTGAGCCAGGACGATGCCTGTTACACGGATCCTGAGGATGCGGTTGAGTTTGTGAAGCAGACGGGTATCGATGCACTGGCAGTGGCAATCGGTACAAGCCACGGTCAGTACAAATCAAAAACAAATATTAGTTTTGAACGTCTGAAGGAGCTGCAGGAGGTAGTTGATATTCCGCTTGTCATTCATGGAGGAACCGGTGTTAAGGATGAGGATGTAAAGCGTGTTATTGATCTGGGCATCCGCAAGTTTAATGTCGGTACCGAGCTGCTGGTCGGCTGGAATCGTAAATCCAGAGAGTGCTATGATGAACATCGTGAGAACATATCCAATCGCGATAATGTCGTACCATGCCTGGATACCATCACGGAAATCGTGGAGCGAAAAATTCATCTGTTTAAGAATCTGGATGGTGAATAACATATGAAAGCTGGATATTATACCGGAGATTATGGATATGAGGTGCGTGATATACCAGAGCGTAGGCCGATAGCGGATGAAGTAAAAATCCGCGTTGCCTGGTGCGGATTATGTGGTACCGATATTCATAAGTTTCAGGGGAAAAACGGCGCAAGTGTTGTCATACCACCCATTATTCTGGGACATGAGTGTTCCGGTATCGTTACAGAGGTAGGGCCTGAGTGCAAATACTTTAAGGTTGGGGATCGTGTTGCCTGTGATCCCAGCTGGGGATGCGGAAAATGTATCTGGTGCCAGCAGGGACTGCCAAACTTCTGTCTGGAGCGTCATGGCGTAGCCAAGGGCTTTGCGGAATATGTTTATCCGCCGGAAAAGAATGTATATCATATAGCGGATACACTGGATCTGGAGGCTGCGGCCTTTACGGAGCCGTTATCCTGTGCGGTCCACGGTATGGATCTGATCGGGATACAAAGCGGTAAAACGGTTGCCATGTATGGTATGGGGGCCATCGGTTCCCTGATGCTGCAGCTTATTCGATTAACAGGTGCTGCCAAAATCATTGTGATTGAGCGGGAAGCGGAAAAACGCAGACTCGCTCTCGAGCTGGGCGCAACCATGGCCATCAGCGATCAGGAAATCGAGGAAGTCGCTAAGCAGGAAAACATTGATTATGTCATTGAATGCATCGGCTTAAAATCCACCATGGAACAGGCAATTCGCATTGCGGGGAAATATGCGAAGGTACTGCTTTTCGGTCTGGGTGACCCAGAGCAGCCAATCAGCTTCAATCAGTTTGAGGCTTATACAAAAGAACTCAGTATTTATACGTCATTTCTGAATCCGTTATGCAGCGAGCGTGCCGTGCACCTGCTGGAAAGCGGACAGATCAATACAAAGAAAATAATAAGTGCAAAGCTTACCTTGGAGGAAATGGGAGAGGAACTAAAGACCCTGCGTTATGCAAGAAAAGGGAAGGTCTTGGTTTCCGTAAGCGGCGAGCACTAACAGGAGGAAATAGTTATGGTGTTATCAGCAATCTTAGTTGCATTATTAGCTACAATGGGGCAGTGGTGGTTCTTTGGCCCTGTCACGAAATGTCTTGTTTATCCATTGACCACAGGTACGCTGGTTGGTCTGTTCATGGGGGACCCGATGACCGGTATGCTGGCGGGGGCCAACATTCAGTTGATTTATCTGGGATGGATTTCCGCAGGTGGAACCATGCCGAGCAATACCATCGTCGCAGGTATCTTCGGTACGGCGATGACGATTTTATCCGGCGCCGATCCGACGATGGCCGTAACCTTTGCGATTCCGTTCAGTATGTTTGGACTGTTGCTGAATCAGGTATATATGACAGTCAACGCCGCATGGATTCATCAGGCGGATAAGCTGCTGGAAAAGGGCAATCTGCGCGGTGTGCGTTTTATGAACTTCGTGCCTTCCTTCTGTATGGCACTTGTTTTGTATGGAATTCCTGCCTTCCTTCTGGTTGTATCCGGTAGCGGCTGGGCAAGCGATCTGATCAATGCCGTTCCGGAAAGCGTCATCAGTGCACTCCAGGTTGTCGGCGGTATCATGCCGGCCTTGGGTATTGCAATGCTGTTGAACTATCTGGGTAAGAAAAAGTTGATTCCGTGGTTCTTCGGCGGCTTCTTCCTGACCGTATATTCCGGTCTGGGACTTACTGCAATCTCCATCTTCTCTGCAATCATTGCACTTGTTATGTATCTGAACAGCAATACTGCACAGAAGCAGACGGAAACGAAGAAGGTAAAACGTCTCTCATTAAATAAAAAAACAGAAACGATCGAGGTTTCACAGCCGGCTGATCAGGCTGCAGCAGCTGAACTGCCGGAGTATACAAAAAAGCTTTCCAAGAAAACACTTGTTAAAACATGGTTATGGACAACGAGTACCGAGGCCTGCTACAACTATGAGCGTTTACAGGCTCTGGGTGCTGCCAACCTGATGCTGACACCGATTCGTGAGCTGTATGACACGAACGAAGAACGTGTAAAAGAACTGAAAAAATATATGGTATTCTACAATTCTGAAGTATTCACCGTAGGACCGATCATCAACGGTATCGCCTGTTCCATGGAGGAGGCACATGCGAATGGTGAAAACGTTACAGAGAAGGATATCAATGCTGTACGTACCGGTCTGATGGGGCCGGTTGCCGGTATCGGTGATACGGTCATGCAGGGAATCCTGTTCCCGATTCTGTTTGGTATCGGGTGCTCCATGGCGCTGGATGGAAGCTATTTAGGACCGATCCTGTCCTTTGCAATCTTTGAAATTTTAATCTTCGGCTGCGGATACTTCATGTTTATGACCGGCTATAAGCAGGGAAAAACATCACTGCTGAAAATTCTTAAAAACGGTACGATTGACCGTATCATCAACTCCTTCAGTATTGTAGGTCTGATGGTTGTCGGATCCATGGCCGCAACCAGAGTCACGGTAAATACTCCGCTCGCAATCAAGGTAGGAGAAGGAACAACCACAATTCAGAGTGTACTGGATTCTCTTGCTCCGGGTCTGATTCCGCTGGGAATCACATTGCTTGTATGGTGGATGCTGAAGAAGAAAATCAATACTGTATGGATCATTATCGCAATCTTCCTGGTAGGTATCGCAGGCTATTACAGCGGTATTCTGGGCTATGTAGGATAGAAGGCGAAAGAGGACAGCTATGGTAAATATCATTTTGATCAGTCACGGCGCATTCTGTGAAGGTCTGCTTGCCAGCCTGCAGATGATTGCAGGCGGAGATTACGGAGTGAGGGCGGTGCCTCTCATTCCGGGTGAGTCTCCGGAAGCCTATCGTGAAAAGCTTGAAACTGTCATGCGGGAAGCCGATGACGGCAGCGGTTCAGGAACCATCGTTTTGTCTGATATTGCAGGTGGTACACCTTTCCAGAGTGCCGCATATCTTTCAAAGGATTTCAAACTCGGGCTTGTTTCCGGTATGAATATGCCGATGCTGCTGACGCTTGCATTGGAGCGCAGCGAAGAAACAACGCTGGAGGAGCTTGCGGATAAAGCAGGCATATCGAGTACAGTTGGCGTAAAGACAACGGTATTCAAGAAAGGAGAGAAAAAACAACGTGCAAAACTTAGTATTAACAAGAATCGATGACCGTCTGATTCACGGACAGGTGATGACTGCCTGGATCAGGAACAGAAAAGCGGATCAGGTGGTAATCGTGGATGACGGAACAGCGAATGATGAGTATATGATCGAGGTGCTGGAGATGGCAATACCGGAAGAAATCGCAATAGGAATCTTCACCAAGGAAGAAGGTGTGCAGTTCTTTGAACAGGGACTGGACGCACCGACGATTCTGCTGGTCAAGGGGCCGGAAGCATTAAACTATCTGGTAGATCACGGCATTGCCATTGAGGAAGTGGATGTCGGAGGCATGGGTGCCCGAGCTGATCGAAGTGTGCTGTATAAGAATATCTCAACAAGTCCTGAGGAAAATAAGGCGTTCTCTGAATTATTGGAGAAGAATGTAAATGTCTTCATACAGGTGATGCCGCAGGACAAACCGGTAAGTGTTAAGGAATATCTGAAGTAGAAAATAGAGAGTGATGGTGGATAGATATGAATCATGAAGGAATGGAAGGAAGCGTAATAGTAATTACGGGAGGCGGCAGTGGTATGGGCGCTGCCATGGCGAAGGATTTTGCGGAAAGAGGTGCCGGTATCGCAATCCTTGATCTGGATGAAGCAAGAGGATCGGCTGTTGCGGACAGTATCACGGACGCAAATGGAAAAGCGGTTTATAAAAAAGTTGATGTTACAGACAAGCAGGCGGTTCTGACTGCTGCCGATGAAGTGGAGCAGGAGCTGGGAGCTATCACATCCTGGATCAATTCCGCCGGTGTAAGCAAAATGGTACCGTTTCTGAAAAGCAGTGAGGAGCTGTGGGATTTGACAATCAATGTCAACCTGAAGGCTACCTTCCTGTGCTGTCAGGTTGCGATTGAAAAAATGCTGAAGCATGGTGGGGGAACCATATTGAACATGTCCTCCCTGTCCGGTAAGAAGGCAAGCGCATGGCAGACCGTATACTGTGCAAGCAAGTTTGGTGTGCAGGGACTGACACAGTCCATTGCAAAGGAATTTGCGGATCGCAATATACGTGTAAATTCCATATGTCCGGGAATTGTATACACGGAAATGTGGGAAAAGCTGAAATATGAATATGCACAGAAGAAGGGCATTGATCCGGAAGAGGTCATGCCGTATTTCAAAAAGAATATCCCGATACATCGTCTGGTTGATCTTCAGGACGTTATCAATGCGGCAGTATTTCTGCTGACAGATAATTCCGCTTATCTGACAGGGCAGTCCATCAATCTGACAGGCGGAGAATGGATGGATTAAAAAGGCAGTAGAATGAGGAGGGATCATCATGGGTGCATTGGATTTCAGTGGAAGACAACAGCTGTATTATCAGCTGTATAATCTTCTGTTTCAGGACATCATCAGCGGTAAATATCCTGTAGGCTGCATTATACCGGCGGAGAGCGAGCTGATGAATACCTATCATGTATCTCGGGTAACCGCACGGAAAGCGATGGAGATGCTTGCCAATGACGGGCTTGTCAGTAAGAAGCGCGGGTACGGAACCTTTGTCATATCGGCACAGCCCAATACATCACCACAGCGCGTAGTCCGCTATACAAGGAAAAACAGAGTGGATCAAGTTATCGCCGTAAAACGAATGATCAATCAAAAAGTAATGAAAGCGCCCAAGGATATCGCGGAGTGTCTTCAGCTATCTGATGATTGTGATATCATTCGCATAAAGCGTGTACGCTATGCGGGGGAGGAGCCGTTCTATCTGGAAATCAATTATTTCGAGCAGTCCTTTGTACCGGAAGTCATGGAGCATGATTTTTCGAAAGAATCTCTGCGTGTCTTTCTTTCCAATGCCTATCAGATTCAATGGTCCTTTGCCAAGCAGAAAATCTATTCCATTCTGGCAGACAGGGAAATGGCAGAGCTGCTGCACATTGCTGTCGGCAGTCCGCTGCTTTATATACGCCGCATATCCTTTGATAAGGATAATCATCCAAGGGAATGTGTCTGTACCTATTATCGTGCAGATACCTACCATCTGGAGATTGAGCTTGCCATATAACAGGAGGTTCGTTCATGAAGCAGACACTGATTTTGCTTGCCGGGTATCCCGGTACGGGTAAAAGCTATCTGGCAGAGCTGTTAATGAAGCAGTTTACCGGCTTTGAAATTTTATCACCGGATGAGATCAAGGAAGAATTCTGGGATGCCTACGGTTTCCGCAATGAACAGGAAAAGGAAGAACTGATTCAGAAAAGCTGGGTGGAATACTATCATAGAATGGAGTGGAAATTCACACGGGGAATCAGTCTTCTCAGCGATTATCCGTTCAGCCATAAGCAGCATGATCAGCTGCAGGAGGTCTGTGATAAGCATCATGTACAGATTATTACGATTCGCATGATTGCCGATCTGGATGTTCTATTTGAAAGGCAGAAAAAACGGGATTTGGACGCTTCCCGTCACCTCGGGCATATCGTAAAGAAATATCATAAGGGTATCTGTCTGAAATGTCATGAGGAAGCGGACAATCTGCTGGATTATGATGAATTCATACAGCGCTGTACCTGCCGGGGATATGGAACCTTTGCACTGGGTACGACCCTGCAGTTGGATGTGACAGATTTTGCGACAGCTCCATATGGTGAGCTGATGATTAGAATAAACGAGCTATTGGAATTTCAATAACAATTTCATCGCCAAAATAAAAAAACATTGGTCTAAAGTAAGGCGGAGACTACTTCGCAGAAATGCTCAAACTCTTATGAAGCGGGCTATTTCATGCGTACCTCGATGCGCCTTCAAGCATACAAAGGGCTCAGATCATTAGATTCTTATCAAATAAGCGCTGCTTGTATTTTAAAGAAGCACCTGATTTAATTGGACTTTTTAAACAGACAAAAATGCCGTCATTCCCATATGGAATGGCGGCATTAACGCGATTTTCTATTACTTATCCTATAATATTATCTTTGTCCTTATGTCTGCATGACTGCATGATACAAGAATGATGTAAGACCTTCTATCACCACATCTGTGCCTGTCAGATAAGTATTCTTTTATGTTAATGTAGTATCTCCTTGATATAAGGCTCAGCCCTTATAATTAAGCATATTATTTAATTCTTCTATATAAAGCGGATATGAAATATACTATAACTCAAACTGCATATATATAATTTCCCACTTTTTAAACTGAACCTGAATATAAGATTTTTATCCTATACTTTCCAGCCAGGCTTTAACATCTTCTTCTGTAGGATTATCGAATCTTTTGCCTGCAACAATATTCAAGTTTGAATACATAGTTTGCAAATCTGAAATACTGCTTTCTATACCACTGCCTCCGGATGTACAGAAGGTATATATTTTTGAGTTACTAATATCGTATTTATCTAAAACTGTTTGAATAATTCTCGGATTTGTTCCCCACCATACAGGATATCCAAGATAAATCACATCATACTCTGTTATAGCACTCAAATCATTCTTAATGGAAGGCCTTGAAGCATCATCCTTCATTTCAAGATTAGCTCTACAATTATCGTTATTATAATTAAGATCATCTTCAGTATACTTTTTATCTGGGATAATTTCATAGATATCCGCTTTAGCTTCATCAGCAATCAATTCTGCTACAGCTTTCGTATTACCTGTTGCTGAAAAATATACAACCGCTATTTTGAGATCATTCTCCTGCGCTGTGTTTTTATCAGATGCTGGTATACCTGTTGTATTATGACTACATGCAACAAGTACTGTTAAACATATAATGTATATAATTGAAGTCAAAATTCTTTTCATATTTGACACCTTCCTTTTCTCATTGAACAATACCCCCTGTTCCGGGTTGTGACCGGATTTGATACTTGTGTTTCATACATACCAGCGATTGCTGAAATGCTAAGCTGCTTAAATACAAGTGATGAAAGCATATGCTTCTGATAATACTTTACAAGGTACAGATTTGAAGTACGGATAGGAGACAATCAAACACAAGGCTTTGATGTGCAATCCTCATGGAAACATATTTTAAGTGCTGTCTTTTCAAGTGCAAACATAATAAAAGCTCTTACAGCTGCAAATAATAGCTGTTCCAAGTCCGAGCCGCAGTATTTGTTGTTAGTGATACTTTGTGTCAGAGTTCATAGCTTTTCTTTTCGTATTCCAATTGCAAATATTGCTCATCCGTAACAGGTTCACACCATTCATTTGATACTTCAATTCCCGGTACTTCTATCGCCAGATGAGAGAACCATTCATTTGATGCTGCTCCATGCCAATGTTTTACTCCTTCCAGAATACTGATGCAATCTCCTGCTTTCATTTCTATTACACTTTTTCCTTCTTCCTGATAAAACCCGCGTCCTGCAACACAGATTAAAATCTGTCCACCACCGCTCTTCGCATGATGGATGTGCCAGTTGTTGCGACAACCCGGTTCAAATGTCACATTGTAAATTGCCACTTGGGAAGTTGAAACAGGTGCAAGAAAGCTTCTTCCTGAAAAATACTTTGCAAAATCATCGTTTGGATCTCCGATTGGAAATATCATGTCTTTTGCATGTGCCCGCATTGCTGCATCTTCATAAGGTAAATCACCTTCGTTCACATTCCATACTTCTTTTGCCAAAGTAAATACAGCCCATCCCTTCGGCCATCCTGCATAAAATGCAACATGTGTGATAATGGCAGCAATTTCCTTCTGCGTAACACCATGCCTTTTTGCATTTTGTAAATGAAATTTTAATGATGTATCTGTAATACCAGATGCCATAAGAGCGACAACGGTTATAATACTTCTGGTTTTCACATCGATATCATGATTGTTCCAGTTTTCTCCAAAAAGCACATCGTCATTAAAATGGGCAAATTGTGGTGCAAATTCTTCTAATGCGTTTCTTCCTGCTGTTTGTATTATCTTCTTCATGTTACATCTCTCCATTTTTTATAATGTTTCTACCCATTTCATTATTTGCTGTCTGGTTGTGTTGTTAAATATCCTTCCTTCTTCTATAACACTGTTTGGTACAGAAGGCTGCAATTCTCTCATCGTATTTCCAAATCCACTTCCACCGGAGGTAGCAAATAAAATTATTTTTTTATCTGAGAAATTATATTTTTCCAAGAATGTATGTACGATTGTCGGTGCAACATACCACCAGATGGGAAATCCTAATATTATCTCATGATAGGTATTCATGTCTATATCTATATCAAGTAATTCAGGTCTGTATGTCTTATCACTCATTTCTATACTGCTTCTGGATTTTTTATCCATCCAGTTAAGGTCACGTTCTGTGTATGGTGTCTTTGGAGTAATCTCAATTAAGTCTGCATTTGCACAATTGGCAATCATTTCTGCGACTTTTTTTGTTGTTCCGCCTGCACTGAAATATGCCACTAGTCTTTTTTTCATACTATCATCCTCCTCAGCGTAAAAAAATAAATGCATAAGCTTAACTTACACATTTATTCTATAATTTATTACTATATCATGTCCAATACCTATACTGCATATATATGCATGCCTAAAAGGCATTCATTTCCTTTATCACCTTATGTTCAGGCTGTGAGTAGGAGATATTTCATCTCCATGCAATTACAGTACCTGCAATGATCTCAGGATATATTTCTTTGTACTAGAATATCTTCCTTAGCAAAGCCCTCAACACTAGCTGCCATCACATGAGCGCTTGTACCAAGATTGCTGTGAACTACCGCCAGCTATAGAGCAGGCGGCTTCTAATGAATGCCTGCACATTCATCAAAACGTTTTGTTCGTGTTCAGATACACGTAACTGGTACGTTCACGGTACCTCTACTCCATCGCTCTCGCTTTGGCATACATGGATATACTTTTCGTATGATATTGCTTGCTCCATTGATATCGGCATTCATTAGAATGCCGTTTTTGCTTCTGTACAATCCTCGCTTGATTCTTTTCCCTGTGAAGGTATGCGCTACATCGTTTCCATAGACTGGTATTTGATCCTCGTCAATGGAACTAGCCTTCGATTGTATTGCTTCTTCACAGACCACGACTCTGATCCCTGCCACTTCTCCTTTGTATACCACTGAGGTGGGGTATTCTGCCTGCTTTTCAGATAGAAAATGGAGAGTATGTATGCTGTTTTGATTCAGGCATCATCTCTCCGTTTTCATTATGATATGTATAAGGTATTTGATACAGTTCCATATACCTAGGTTTACTCATTCAGGTAAGATAACAGCTGTCGGACAAATTCTGTCTGCGGCTGTTTTTTCACAATATCCGGTGTATCAAACTGTTCGATGTTGCCATCCTTCATAATCATGACGCGTGTTCCAAGACGCAGTACCTCACGGATATCATGCGTGATGAAGAAAATTGTGATGTGCAATTCATGATAAATCCTGAGAATTTCATCCTGAAGAGAGTGGCGGGTAATTTCATCCACGGCACCAAACGGCTCATCCATTAACAAAATTTTCGGATGGGAAGCAAGTGCACGGGCAATGCCGACACGCTGCTTCTGACCGCCGCTCAGCTCGTCGGGATAGCGGGTCAGCAACTGCTTCTCCAGCTTCATGATATCCATCATTTCCTTGACACGCTCCTGAATCAAAGCGGAATCCTGTTTCGTCAGAGATAGTACATAACCGATGTTTTCCTCAATCGTCATATGCGGAAACAGACCGATACTTTGAATGACATAGCCGATATTGCGGCGCAGCTCATTCTGATCCACCTTGCGAATAGCCTTATCCTGCACATAGATTTCGCCTTGATCCGGAATCAGAAGACCATTGATCAGCTTCAGAACGGTTGTCTTCCCGCTTCCGCTTCCACCGATTACACTGATAAACTCCCCGTCCTGAATATCCATACTGAAATCCTTCAGGACAGTATGCTCTCCATAGGAGTGGACGATATGCTCCATTCTTATGCTGCTCATTTTGTCACCTCCAGAAGCTGCTTCTTCACAAGGAAATCTCTTGCGACATCTGCCTCATTTCTGCCTTTGGTTTCAACATCATTGTTCATCTCCGCCATTTCCTTTTCAGTGATCTGTCCATTTAACAGCTCCAGAACACTGCGTAGCTGGGGATATGTGGCAAGTGTCTCCTCACGAACAACAGTTCCTGCATAATATTTCTCAAAATAATTGTTTTCATCCTGCAGCACAACGATATCGGGATCACTGATTCTTCCATCGGTTGTGAAAACCAGAATGGCATCCACCTCTTTCTTCAACAGGGCATCATATTTCAGACCGATATCCAGATCAATGCTTTTCTTGAAATGAAAATCATTTGCTTTGACCATAGCATCATATCCGTCATCACGTTCATAATAGTCATATTCTGCACCAAAGGACATTCGACTGGATACGCTGGCCAAATCAGCATAGGTCTTTAAGTGATAGCGCTGTGCTGTTTCTTTTGTGACCGCGATACCATAGGTGTTATTGAAGCCGTATAAGCCTGTCCATTCCAGATGATACTGCTGCTTATATTCTCTGACAAGCTCCTTGTACAGGATATCGTGTTCAGGTATTTCTTTTTTCTTTAATACAAAGCTCCAAGAGGTTCCGGTATATTCCGGATACATGTCAAAATCACCCTTAACCATTGCCGGATGAATATTGCTTGTACCTCCGCCGACTCCTTTGGTTATTTCAACGGAAAGGTCTGTTCGATCTTCAATCAGCTGCTTCAACATTTCTCCGATGATAAATTCCTCTGTCATTGGTTTTGTGGCGATATGAATGGTATCCTTTTTTGAAGGAATCGTAAGCATGGTCGTGCATCCCGCAAGCAGAATGCAGAGAAGCACAACAGCCACGGCGCGCTTCTGTTTTCTGGAATGCTTCCGTTTTGTGAAAAAGGATTCCAGAATATTCATCAGAATATCAAAGACAAAGGCAAGTACGGCAACTGCCAGACTTCCTGCCAGCGTCATCGTTAAATTATTGGTTGTGATACCGCGGTAAATGGCGACACCCAGACCGCCAGCACCGATAAAGGAAGCAATACCCGCCAGGGCAATCGTCATCACCACCATATTTTTAAAGCCGGATAATATAACCGGCATGGCAAGCGGAAGCTTAATGCGCCAGAGAATCTGTGCAGCGGTACTTCCCATACCGCGGGCAGCCTCCAGAATATCCTCTTCCACACCGGTGATACCAGTATAGGTGCTACGTATGATAGGAAGCAGTGCATAAATGCTCAATGCGATGATGGCGCTCGTATTACCGATTCCTGTTACCGGAATCAGAAAGCCCAGCATGGAAATGGAAGGAATCGTATACAGGAAGCTGATGATTCCAAGTGTCAGAGAAGAAGCCTTTCGTTTCTCTGCAATGAGAATACCGATACTGACACCTACTATGGTAGCAAAGACAATAGCGATTGCGGATATCTGCAAATGCTCATAAATAAGCGGCAATAGAAAATCCCAACGCTGTGTTATAAAATCAAACAATTCCTGTATCATACGCTTTCCTCCCCGAATGCCGTCACATCCTGCTATGTTTGTTTCATTGTAACTTTATTGCGGCAATCCTGCAAGGAATTCGTCTACAAACTTAGAAGCGACAGCTCCATCACTCACTGCAGTGACGATCTGACGCAGAGGCTTATTACGAACATCTCCGATGGCGAATACACCGGGAATACTGGTCCGTGTTGTTTCGTCCGCTACGATATAGCCTGCCTTGTTCACTTCCAGCTGTCCCTGAAAGACTGCGGTATCCGGGATGCGTCCGATAGCGACAAACAGCCCCTGTGCAGCTATGACCTGTGTTTCCTTTGTTTTTAAGTTTTCAATAACGGCTCCACTGACCTTGTTATCTGCGAGAATTTCTTTTATGCGGCTGTTCCAGACAAAGCGTATGGTGCTGTTTTCCAGCTGACCTGCATACACCTTGCTAGCTCTGAGCTCCTCGCGACGATGAATCAGGGTAACGCTTTTGCATATCTTTTCCAGATACAGGGCGTCCGCAATGGCACTGTTTCCACCACCGACGATAATGACGTCCTTTCCTTTGTACATCATGCCGTCACAGGCTGCGCAGTAAGCGACACCGCGCCCTCGCAGGCTGGATTCGTTTGGCAGACCAAGCTCTCTTGGATAGGCTCCAGTGGCGATGATTACCGTCTTTGCTTCAATATCACCTTCGTCTGTATGCAAAAGCTTTGGCTGTGCTGTTAAATCTGCACCTTCAACACCGGCATAAGCGGTTTTTGCGCCAAAGCGTTCTGCCTGCTGCTGCATCTTTTCTCCAAGGTCAAAGCCGTCGATGCCTTCCTCAAAGCCTGGATAATTCTCTACGATTCCAGTGGTTGCCATCTGGCCTCCCGCTGATAGCTTTTCCAGTACGAGAACCGATAATGCACTCCTCGCACAGTATAAAGCTGCACTATAGCCAGCCGGACCGCCGCCGATAATCGCCACATCATATATCTGCTTGTTCATAAGAACACCTCACCTTCTATTCGATTCCTGCAGCTTTTTGTTCCTTCATCCAAGTGATTACCTGCGCTTTTGCCTGCGGTGCAATCAAAGGAGTGGATGGCTTTTCATCATGGAACACCATCATGCAAGGGATCGTTTCCACACCATAGCGATCAGAAAGTTCTTCATAATCATCAATGTTCACCTGTACCAGTGTCAGATCAGGATACTCCCCTGCAATCTGTTTCAATACCGGTGACAGACGCCTACAGTATCCACACCACGGTGCCCAGAATTCCACAACGGTTCCTTCTTTTTCAATTAGTTCATAAAAATTCTCATTGTTTGCTGTTACGAGTGCCATACTTCATTCCTCCTTATTTTTATGGTTTTCAATAGCAATCAGCTGTTGGCTGATATCTTCAATCGTGATTTGAGAAAGGGATTGCATACACACCTCATTCAGGGAAGCTTCCAGTGTGTCCACAACAGTACCCATACCGGTAGCAACCATACAATAGGTATTCAGTGCACCGCTTCTCCATCCGGATTTCGTCAATGGCTGCTGTAATGCCTGTGCAAGATCGGACAGCTTGATCGCGGATGCATCACCTTGCAGCTCATAGCCGCCGCTGTTACCCTCTCTTGTTTCCAGCAATCCGGCTTTTTTCAGCTTGGCCATCACCTTGCGGATGCGCGCCGGATTTGTACAGATACTTTTCGCCAGCTCCTCACTGGAAACCTTTGTATTGCGATGCCTTAGATAGGCAAGTGCATGCAGTGCAATAATAAACTCGCTATTCATAGGCTTATTCGCTTACCGTATCATACGGCCAGTCATTGATACCACCAAAAACATACACATTCTTATAACCCATCTGTACCAGCTTGTCGCTTGCCTGTTTACTGCGGACTCCCGTTCGGCAATGTACAATCAAAACAGCATCCGTATCCGGAAGCTTGTCCTTCGCTTCGTCCTCAATCGTTTCATTCGGTACAAGGACGGCATCCGGTATATGTTTTTCCCTATACTCCTGCTGTGTTCTTACATCAACGATCGTGACCTTTCCGGCATCCATCATTTCTTTTGCTTTCTTCGCGTCAATTTTGTGATAGGCATTGCTGTTTTCCTGTACAGCTTCCTTATTCTCCTCCGTCGGCATATCCTTTGCGCAGCCCTGCAGTATGACCATGATACAGGCAAATACGGTAAACAAAGCTATTTTTTTCATACAATACCTCCTTTTACTGTAAGTGTAAAAGTTACAGTTAGAATAGTCGATCATCCTGCCCTAGATTTTTGAACATCTTTTTTATCCTAAGCTGCCACGTATTGTAACCTGCCATATAAAAAGGAAGCAGTGAGCTTCCTTCATGGTATATTTCTTAGGATCTGCAGGTATCATTTCTTCGACAATTTCACATACTATTTTATGTTCTGTTAATATTTACTTTATATTTTATCTCTATAATAAGGAATGGATATCTTACCTGTTCCTGTGAAAAATAAATTCCCGATGATATGCCATAAACTTCATCCGGTTTTCGCTCAGATAGCATTCTGCAAGCCTGTAGTTCTTACGAAGACTGTAGGCACTGTCCAGATTATCTTTTTCCAGCAGCTCTTCACTGAAGATGATATAGCCATTTTCATCAAATGTAAAATAGCCCTGATCAAAGAGATAATCATGATTGCGGCATAAGAGCAAACCATTGTCGTGGTCGATTGCCTCATAAATATGCGCACAGTCACGAAACGGCTTGATGTGTGATGCAATCAGCATATGTGGTATATTGATACCGCAGATTGGACAGCTATGGTCAAACTCATGAAACAGCGTATCCTTATAAAATACCTGCAGCGCCTTGGTTTCATCCCGGTCATGGGGGATCCCTTTTCTTGGAATGATGCCATGTATGATATTCTTATATTTATAATCGATCATACTGTAGCTGGTATTCTTATAGTCAATACGCATATCCTCGTGAGCAACGATAATGGAGGTGTACAGCGCAGTCAGTGTGATGGATACCAGCGGTACTTTTTCATCACTGTATTCCTGCAGGATATCCGATATTCCCTTCAGCAGCCGCGGATGGAAGCGCAGCTTCTCCTCCACGACCTCAAACAGAGTTGTCTGCAGCATGAGCTGAAGGCTTTCTCTGTCGACATATTCCAGGACAAGCTGTTTATCACGAAACGGATTTGTCCGCATCTGTTCATGATAGTATCTGAAAATTAAAGGATCCTTGATAAAGCTTTCAAATATAGACAGAGCCTCCACACCGGAATTCTGATTGCTTTTGGCATAGATTGTTGCCGCAGGCGTTAAATCAATTCCACGCGGCGTTGTCTTCAGCATTTTCTTTTCATTCAGAAAGCCGATCAAATCCCGAATTTCACTGAGCTTCATGGCATAATACTCGCCTGCAATCTCCTCATATACACGCAACGGGGCATCATGTAAGCTAACACCCTGCAGCTCGATGGCATCCAGGATGCTCAAAATTTTCTTAAATAGCATTTTTCTCATGTCTTCACCACTTCCTAACTCTATTATACACATATTTTTTAAAAAAATTTTTTAACTGGTCAAATTGTGATAGTATTCGACAAATCAAAACATTTACAATGTAAGCAATAAAAGGAGAGTGTTAAAGAATGAAAGGTCCAGGAATTAAAGATTACTTGGAAGTTATTGAAAACATGAAGGTGACTGCACAAAAAGAAGGCAAGGCATTTATAGAAGTAAACTCCAAGGAGCTGCATGCGAACGTGAGCCCAAACCATGCAACGATGCCAACCTGCTGCCAGGCAATCTACAAGCTGATGCTGGAAGGCGATGAGATTCTCAGAAGACCAAAGGGAAATACCGGCTTTGGTTCTCATCTGACGGTACGCTTTTATGTAGAGCAGCTGGAGGAAAGAGAGCGTATGTTCCCGAATAAGAAACGCGGAAGACCGGCAAAGAGTGAAGAAGAAAAGCTGGCCGCAAGAAAAGCAAAAATGAAGAGAAATACAGAGGATTTATGCAATCTTATCAAATCCTGGCTGGGTGAGCATGGCTGGGAATACATCGAAAATAAGGATTTCATTGAAGCACACAACGAGAGCCAGCGCTGGGTGATCAATGTACAGGGGATCAAACGGGGAAGAAAACAGACACTGCCGGTGAAGCTGAGCGAGGTTTTAAAGCATATTGAGGATACAAATACACATTACAGTATTGCATTTAACGACTCTGTTTCCTATCGCAGACAGTGGAATGAAATTCCGAAGGCAGTAAAAAACAGTCTGAATATGAGTGTGATTCTGGCTGATAAGAAAGGTAATATTACAGAGCTGTAATCTTCTGCCGGCATGCATACGCTATCCGGCATACATGCTTCGACACAGCACCTGATATATAGAACAGGAGGATTGAGCAATTTCGACATGGCTCGCTTCCTGTTTTTTTTCGTAATTGCCAGCTGTATATTCTAACCGTCTCCTGCCTGCAAGCCAAGCTCTGATATACACATGCCGATAAAAGTCATGACTTTCTGAAATAGAGATGGTAGAATGAAGACAGAGAAGCAGATTTGTATCAAAACGGAGGTGTGTGCATGAAGGGGTTTGAAAGAGAGGATCAGCTGTTTTCACTATGCGGGTTGAACTGCGGACTTTGCAGTATGCATCTGGGCGGGTATTGTCCAGGGTGCGGGGGAGGTGCCGGAAATCAGGCGTGTGCGATTGCACGGTGTGCTATGCAGAAGGAGGATACACCGATGTATTGCTCTGCATGCTCTGAATTTCCTTGTGAGCGGTATGCAGAACCGGATGCGTATGATTCCTTTATCACGCACCGCAACCGCATGCAGGATTTCATGCGCATGCATACGATAGGTGCCGCTGCATATCACAAGGAACAGCTGGAAAAAATTGAGATTCTAAAGGAGCTTTTATCAGATTATAATGATGGCAGAAGGAAAACGCTGTTTACACTTGCTGTAAATCTGCTGGAGCTGAAGGAGCTGAGAGGTGTCATGCAACGTTTATCAGAAGTAAAAACGGATACGTACACAAGAAAGGAAAAAGCGGAGCTTGCTGCGTCCCTGCTGCAGGAGGCCGCTGCTAAAATACCTGCTGAATTAAAGCTTAGAAAGAAACCAAAACAGAAATCCGTCGGATAAGGCTCCGTAAAACGTTCGTCACATAAATTTTCAGATTCAATATGATAGTAAAGAGGAGTCTGATAAGCATGTGGAATGCCTTTTTACTTGTCATTGCCCTGAGTCTGGACAGCTTTCTGGCCTCTCTTGCCTATGGTGGCGAGCATATACGCATACCCTGGAAATCAGCGGTTCTGATTTCCTTGATCGGTGTGCTGTTTCTGTCATTTTCCCTGTATACAGCAGCATTTATACAGCAGTTCATACCGCCGTATATCTGCCGCATGATATCCTTCACGATTTTCTTTATGATTGGTCTTAGCTCCCTGTTTCAGGGAACCATCAAGTCGTTTCTTGGCACCTATAAACGGAAAAAGCTGAGCTTTGAATACAGTGGAATATCGTTTGTTCTGGACATCTATCTGGATGAAACCAAGGCGGATGCGGATAACAGCAAGCTGCTTTCCCTGAAGGAGGCACTGTATCTGGCTGTGGCTCTGTCGATTGATTCACTGGCGAGCGGCTTTGCGCTGGGTATCAGCATTGTGCAGCCTCTGCCGGTGCTGGTCATCAGTTTCTGCGTCGGTATACTGGCAATTCTGGGGGGATCCTTTCTGGGCAGCAGAGTGCTATCGCTGAAAGAATGCAGGCTGTCCTGGGTCAGTGGAGTTCTGTTTCTGATCCTGGCATTTTCAAGAATACTCTGAATACATATCTGCTTTGGATATGTATTTTTTGGTTCATACTGTTTTATAAGGATTACTTCTGTATCTGGCTTACACCAGCTTCCATTTCTATTGCATGTACGATAGGTTTTCGTGTCGGGCACCTACTGGAAAGCCAGCTTTTAAGCAATGGAATTGTTGATTATGAACTCCTGTATACCAATATAGGCTGATGAATTAAGAAATAGGCTGTCCTCCCTGCAGTCCTGTAAAAGACCTGTGCTGCTTCAGGGATTGGGATGCCGAATGGCGCTGCTGTTTTCTTCATACGCGATATACGTGTATAGCTCAGGATAATGAGCAGATTGAGGTGAAGCGGACTGGCTCAACTGTATGAACAGGGCTTTCTATGTTTGAGAGTGAAAAAGAACAAAAAACTGTTTTATCAGAAGCGCTCATAAAACAGTTTTCTTAGTTGGGATTGTATGTATTACTTCATTATCGTAACCTGATTCTTCAGCTCCTGAAAAGAATTACAGACCAGTATCAAGCTGGATACGGCTTCCATCTGTTCATCATTCAAAGAGAGCAGCCAGGCTGAGCAATCCTCATGATATTTACTTTTTAACAGCTTGAGTAACAGCGATATCCTACCTTTCTGTATACCAATCTTCTCCCCTTCAATTTTTCCTTCTTCAAAGCTGTCCTCCAAGCCATAGCGGTAACGTGCCTCTCCCATTTGAATCGCCATTGCGGTTGACCACAGCTCGTCATCCTTCTGCATTTCCTCGTACTTGTCCATGAATACCTTCACCAGCCTTTCCTTTGACTTCAGTATATCATTTTTTCCATTGTTTTCAAACAGATACACCAGCTGTTCAAAGTCATTCAGCCTCTGTATTTCCTTCTCCCTTACGATGTCATTGATTGCCGGCATATGAATATAGGTGCGAAGGATGAGTGGGTAGTAGCTTTCCTTCTCTCCCTGCTCATTGAGCATCTGATACTGATTGATCAGGTTTCTGTTGTTCCATGCATACTCGTCAATGAAAATAATCTGATATACCGGCTTTAAATCCCTGTACTTCTTACCGCTGTTGAGCTGATTGTTCAGTGCTCTGGCACCGTAAAATTCAAAGCGCATCATTTCCGCTAATCCCTTGTAGGTGGTCTGCATCTCGATATTAAAATGGCGGTTTTGTTCATCCTTTACATGGACATCCAGAATGATGCGCTTCTTTCCGATGATGCCCGGATCCAGATTGGGATTGAGCACGGTGCTTTCCTTTACCCTGATTCCGGTAACACGTAAAATGATGGTGTTGCGGGCGTACACAGAGCCTTCATCCTCACGGGAAAGGGTGTACTTAAAGAATAAATCGTTACTGTAGTTTAGCTGATTCATTACATTTGACATTTTAATGTCCTCCATTCTGTAAGGGTTCCTTACACCCCTATATACGTATGGAAGATACTGAATTCCTAAATAATCCACTATTTGTTTATATTTATCGAAATTTTTTATGTGTCAAAAGAAAAAATAAATTCGCAAAGAGCTTTTTCATTCAATATGAGAATCTTATGTATGATATATTCGAGCCATGCAATAAAGCTGTTCACTCCATTCTGTATCACATCATGAGTTTTTTTCAGCTTTATGGTGTTTCATAACGATCCATATTCAATTCATTCTTCATTTGCTTGCATTTCAGATAATGTCTGCTATAATAACAAAGTTTGATTATAAAAGTAAATGGAGTGATGATATGAAAAAGAGAACAAAGGTAATAATCGGAATTGGTATCAGTCTGCTGATTCTGGTATTGGGCGGTCTTGGATTTGCCGGTAATTATTTCTATACACTGGCGATTGACGCACATAGTGATAAAAGCGTTGTATTCGGAAATGAAGAGGAGGATCCCAAAGCAGCACAGGCATCGAAGGATTCCTATAATGAAATGATGGCGCGTGATACAAAGGATGTCTGGATGAAAAATAAAGACGGCTATAGGCTGCATGCTTATGAAATCAATCAAACCGGAAATAAATGGGTCATTGTTGTTCACGGCTACATCAGCGAAGCAAAAAACATGGCAGAGGTCGCAAACCATTTTGCGGAACAGGGATATCGTGTACTGGTGCCTGATCTTCGCTCACACGGACAAAGTGAAGGCGATTCCATAGGAATGGGTGCATGGGACAGCGAGGATATTGTTGAATGGTCGAAGTATATTCTGAAGCAGGACAGCTCAGCCAGTATCGCTCTGTATGGAGTATCCATGGGAGCCAGCACGGTTATGATGGCAAGCGGTAACGAACAGCTTCCGGATGCTGTAAAGGTCGCAGTGGAAGACTGCGGCTATACAAGTGCCTGGGATGAATTTATCTTCCAGCTGGATGATTTGTTCGGACTGCCGTCTTTTCCCGCACTGGATGCCGCAAATCTTGTGACAAAGCTTCGTGCGGGCTATGATTTAAAGGATGCGGATGCGCTAGCCGCAGTAAAAAGGAAAAAGGTCCCCATGCTGTTCATCCATGGAGATGCGGACGATTTCGTTCCAACAGATATGGTGTACCCTCTATATAAGGCAGCTGCCGGTGAAAAAGAGCTTATGATTGTTAAGGGAGCCGGACATGGAAAGAGTAGAGAGGCCGATCCGCTGGCCTATTGGGAAAAGGTGGATACCTTCCTTGAAAAATACATATAGAGGCATAAGATTATTTCATGCAAACGGCTGAAATTGATATAAAAGGATTCCTAAAACCAGCAAAAAGTGTTATATTATTAGGGAATACAGGAGGTATTGAAAATGAGTAAAAGACCAGTAGTATTAGTGGTTATGGACGGTGTGGGAATCAGTGATTCCGAATTTGGAAATGCCGTAAAAAAAGCGTATAAACCAACATTAGACAACCTGTGGGAAAACAGCCCGCATACAGAAATCAAGGCACATGGTCTTGCTGTTGGACTTCCTACGGATGATGATATGGGGAACAGCGAGGTAGGACACAATGCACTTGGCTGCGGACAGATTTATTCTCAGGGAGCGAAGCTGGTAAATGAAAATATCGAAACAGGTGAAATCTTTAAAACAGAAATCTGGAGCGGACTTGTAAATAACTGTAAGGATGGAAAGATGCATTTCCTCGGATTGCTTTCTGATGGAAACGTGCACTCTCACATCAACCATCTGAAGGCTTTGATTAAAAAGGCTAAGGAAGATGGTGTTAAGGAAGTGCGTGTTCATGCATTGCTGGATGGACGTGATGTTCCGGAAACAAGTGCATTAACCTATGTAGATGATATAGAAGCTTACATGGCTGAGCTGAACGATGACAGCTTCCATGCCTGCATTGCAAGCGGTGGCGGACGTATGACCATTACCATGGACCGTTACGAAGCAAACTGGGCAATGGTTGAGCAGGGATGGCATGTGCATGTGCTTGGCGAAGGTAGAGAATTTGCGTCTGCGAAGGAAGCAATCGAAACCTATCGTGCAGAATCCGGTGTAGTTGACCAGGATCTGCCTGGATTCGTTATTGCGAAGGATGGAAAGCCGGTCGGTACGATCGAGGATGGAGACAGTGTCATTCTGTTCAACTTCCGTGGTGACCGTGCACAGGAAATCTCTCTGGCGTTTGACGGAGATGACAGCTTTGACAAGTTTGACCGTGTCAGAATGCCGAAGGTGATGTTTGCCGGAATGCTGCAGTATGATGCTGACCTGAACATCCCTCATAATTTCCTGACATACCCTCCAAAAATTAAATATACATTGACGGAAGAGCTGTGCAAGCATGGTATCCGTGAATATGCAATCAGTGAAACGCAGAAATTCGGACATGTTACGTATTTCTGGAATGGTAACCGTTCCGAAAAGCTGGATGAAAAGCTGGAAGACTATGTGGAAATCAAATCCGATGTAATTCCGTTTGAACAGCGTCCTTGGATGAAATCTGCAGAAATTACAGATGTTCTGTGTGCGGCAATCGAATCCGGAAACTATGATTTCCTGCGTACGAACTATCCAAACGGTGATATGGTTGGACATACAGGAAACTTTGAAGCTACCGTAATCGGTGTGGAGTCAGTGGATTTGCAGCTGGCCCGTGTAAAGAAGGCTGTGGATGCAGTTAACGGTATTCTGATCGTAACCGCTGATCATGGAAACGCCGATGAAATGTATGAAAAGAAGAAAAAGGAAGATGCTCCTGTAAAGGCAAAGACATCTCACACATTAAACAAGGTTCCGTTCATCATTTACGGTGCTGATGTAGAGCTGAAGCAGGATGAGCAGCTTGGATTATCCAATGTGGCAGCTACCGTAGCAGACCTGCTGGAAGTAGCACCGAATGAACACTGGAATGAAAGTATTATCAAAAAATAATTGTATTGTATAACATCTGCCTAGGTATATATAATATAAAAGCCGGTTCCTTAGTTAATAAGCGGATTGGCTTTTTTTATACAGCAAGCGAGGACAGCCTGAGGTTCTGTCTGTGGATGCTGGAAGAAAACCCTCTTTATTTTTACATAACAGACATAACAATCTGACCTTGCTGTTCTCGCACATATGAGTGAACAGCAAGGTGCAGTTTCATGCAAAGCTCTTGTGATAGTGTATAACCTGTTATACACTATGTTCTTATACTTTTAGCGGTACTGGTAAGTATAAATATGATACTATAAAAATGAAGGTGTTATCTGATAACCGAGGTGATCATAGATGAGGACAAATAAAGAAATGGTTGTAATGTATATGCAGGACATGACCATAAAAAAGGGTGAAGATTTCAAAGGCTTTACGACTCAGGAGCTGTCGGCTGATTTAAATATACAGAGAACCAATCTTTCAGCGATATTAAATGATTGTGTTAAGCAGGGTATTCTGGAAAAATCAAAGCAAAGACCTGTACTGTATAGATTAAAAGAAGGTAAAAAGGAAGAAAAGCATTTATCCTGCTTCTCAAAACTGATTGGTGTCAACGGCAGCCTGAAGAATGCTGTTCAATTAGCAAAAGCAGCTATTCTTTATCCGGAAGACGCTATGAGTACATTGATCGTCGGCGAACAGGGCACTGGCAAAACATTCTTTTCTAATCAAATGTATGAATTTGCAAAAGAAAAAAATATCATACGAAAGGAGGCTCCCCTGGTCACTGTAAATTGTAATCAGTTCATTGATAATGAAGAGGATTTTCTCTCTTCCTTATTTTCAGATAGCGGTGGCTATATTTACCAGGTAAAAGGAGGAGTTCTGTTAATCGAGCGAATTGATCTGATGTCATCCAAGGTATTGACTGCGTTCTTTGAACAGCTGAATACGTTGCTGTGCAGAGACTACATTTTGATTTGCACAATGGTAAGGAGTGTAAAAGAGGTTTTAAATGATACCTACATAAATACGTTTCCCATACGTATAGAACTGCCGGACTTAAGACAGAGACCACTCTCTGAGCGTCTGGAGTTTGTAGAAAAATTTTTCATGGATGAAGCAGAGAAGGTGAAAAAAGAAATACAAATTGACTCAGAGCTATTACGTTGCTTTTTACTTTATTTTTGTCAAAGAAATGTATTACAGCTGCAAAATGATATCAAAATCGGGTGTGCAAATGCCTATGTCCGTGATATCAATCAAAATGCGGATGTATTAAGAGTTTATATTCATGACTGTCCTTCTTACATACGGAAAGGCTTTCTATTCTATAAAGAGAATCGTAAGAAAATAGAAGCGCTGATACCGGATAATTACAGATATACCTATACGAAGAACAGAAGCAAAAAATATGAAGAGACGATTCTCAAGGTCGATCAGACCTCCATATATGATACAATTGAAAAAAAGGTTGAGGAATTGAGAAAACGCAATATAAAAGAAGATGACATTATGACGATTATCAGTTCCGGGATTGTAAATGATGTATCAACAATTAAAAATTATATAGAGACCTCAAAAATTGATCGAAATGTATTAACAAAACTAGTGGATAATCGTATCATCGATCTTGTGGATACCTTTTTCAAGGGGGCATCGACCTGCTTTAACAAGGTATACTCTATTTCCACCTTCTATGCAATGTGTCTGTATTTAACCACCTGTATTAAGAAAAAAGGATATACCCAGCATTTATCAAATGACAAGATTATAGAGGTTGTGGAAAAATACAAGGATGAATATGCATACTCTATGAGCTTTGCGTCTAGATTGGAAGAAGCGTATGGTATTCAAATTACCATGGATGAGGTTATTTTTATTACCTTCTTTCTTTGCGAGAACGAGATACAAAATAAGGAGAAGCATAAGCCTTCCCTGCTGGTTGTCATGCATGGAAATATTGCCTCTGCGATTGCAGATACGGTGAATCAAATATATAAGGAACAAATTGTCTATTCTTATGATTTATCACTGGAAAAAGAAATGAAGCAGGCGTATGAGGAATTGAAGAACCTATGCAAAATGATTGATAACGGTACAGGTATTATGATTATTTATGATATGGGGTCTGTGAAGGTTATGATTGATTCTATTATTCATGAAACTGGAATACGTATCAGGAAGCTTGAAATACCGATAACACTGATCACACTAAACTGTGCATTGAAGCTGAGTACATCGAATAATTTGGATATCACTTATGATGATATTTTGACAAACGGGTTTGATATCGGCATGTGGGAGAAAGAAACTAATGTGAAGGAAAAGCATAAAGCTATCATTACCTTGTGTATGACGGGGAAGGGGTCAGCTGTTCAAATTAAGCAATACCTGGAAAAGAATCTGGATACGAGTGATATCTTTATATTAGCTTTGGCTACCAGCAACCGGAATTTACTGATAAATGAGATCAGTAAAATCAAGGAGGATCATGAAATACTGTGTGTAGTCGGTACATACGATCCACGATTATTTGATATACCTTATATATCCATCACGAGGCTTTTTGATACACCCGTAGATAAGCTGCCGATGATTTTGGCATTGGAAGATTTAGAAGAAAAAGATAGTGTTGATTTTGATGCAATGTATGAGTATTTACAGGAGCAGCTGGAGCATATCGATATCACGATATTGAAAAAAACGGTACCGGGTATTATAAAGAATATTAAGAAAATCGTTCCGGATTTCACCATCAATGAAGAGGTAGGCCTTTTTATGCATGTGGCATGCTCGATAAATCGAATAAAATCCGGAGAGGGATTTTTAAAAAATATTCATAAGGAAGGTATTTTGCTTCACAATAAGAAGCTTTACCACAGCTTAAAAGACATTTTGGCAGAGCTGGAGGCAGCAATGAACTTTACATTCAATGATGACGAGCTTGCCACGATTATTGAAATTATAAAATAAGATGAAGATTTATTTGTGTATATAAGCTTATACATTGTGATTTTGCACGCAAAGAAGAAAAAATACAGATTGTATGATTTTCTTCTTTTTTATCCATACGGAATGCAGCTTTATTCAGCAAAGAATCAGCGTAGTGTATATTTTGATTCAATAGTGTATAAATTCTTAAAAATCATATAATTTCAGCAGATTGACGCAGGTTTATACGCAGGGTATAGTAGTGCCGTAGACAAAACGAGCTCAATTGTATACGAACAAGGAAAGGAAGAACGTGTTAATGGATATGGAAACAATAGCAATGCAGATCATTGCGAGTGCCGGTGATGGGAAAGCATTGGCGTTCGAGGCTTTGGAAGAAGCGAAGGCAGGAAATTTTGAGAAAGCAAGAACACTTTTGAAGGAAAGTGAGCAGGCTTCTCTGGGGGCACACAAGGCGCAGACAGGTCTGCTGGTACAGGAAGCAAACGGAAAAAAAGCAGACATTGATGTGCTGCTCATCCATTCTCAGGATCATCTCATGACCGGTATTATAGCCTTTGAATTGATTCGCGAGATGATTACAATGTATGAACAGATCTATGATTTGAAAATTATGATAGGAGAAAGAAAATGAAAATATTACTGGTATGTGCGGGCGGACTTTCATCAAGCATCGTTATGAAAAAGGTTAGAAAATATGGGGAAGAAATCGGTGAGGATATCGTGATTGAAGCTGTCGGTGTCGCAGATTGTGAAGAGGAAGCACAAAAGGGATATGACTGTGTATTAACTGCACCGCAGGTTAGAAATCGATTTAAAGAATTACAGAAGATGGTTTCCATTCCGATTGAAGCGATGGCACCACAGGATTATGCGATTGGAAATGCAAAGAATATTGTGGCATTGGCAAAAAAAATCAGTGCAGGAAAGGAGTAATGACATGAATGTGCTTGAAAGATTTGCGGAATCGAGATTCATGAAATATTTAGAAAGTATAAGCATGAAGTTATCCGGATCTCCTGCGTTCAGTGCCATCAGTAATGGTATGGGAGGAACCATGGGTCTGGTTATGATTGGAGCGATTGTTCAGATTATCTGTGTCGTTGGAACAACCTTTCTGGGGCTGGACGCAACGGGAAAATTGTATCAGACGTTGTACCGCCCCTATCAGTGGACCATGGGAGCAATGGCATTGTATATGGCGTTCAATATGGCTTACACATATGCGAAGAATCTTAAGCTGAATGGAGTACAAAGCGGATTTACTTCCCTGATTTGTTATTTTCTGGTAAGCTGTCCACTCATGAGTGTGCAGGTTGGGGAAACTGCAATGACCGTCGTTAACTTTGATAATTTTGGCGCAACCGGACTGTTTACAGCAATCATCATTGCCATGACTACAGTACGTGTTACGAAGTTTGTGACAGATCATCACTGGATCATCAGAATGCCGGATGTGGTACCGGAAGGTATCCTGAACAGCTTTAACAGCATTATACCGACTGCAGTGAATGTTATTATCTGGTATGGTCTTGCAGTGATTCTGGATACGGTGACACAGGGGGCTTTGACGCTTTCCGGAGCCATTACCTATGCATTGTCTATCCCTGTTTCCTTCATGATTTCCACACCGGGCATGTTTGTTATTCTGGCACTGATGCAGTTCTTCTGGTTCTTTGGTATTCACGGAACCTCTGTTATCTTTACAGCGCTAATGGTTCCCATGATGACAGCGTATATGTCCAATGCGGATCTGATGGCAGCAGGACAGCCGCTTGTTTTCCATCCTGTATTCCTGTTCGGTGCGGTATCAATTATGGGTGGTACAGGGAATACACTTCCATTATGCCTGTTGGGACTAAAATCGAAATCCGAACAGATTAGAGCAATATCAAAGGCTTCCTTTATTCCTGGCTGTTTCAATATCAATGAGCCTGTAATTTTCGGTTTCCCAATTATGTACAATCCCATTCTGTTTATACCATTCTTATTGAATCCGCTTATTATAGCCGGATTGAATTTAATCCTATGGAAATTGGAAATCGTTGCCCTTCCTTCGGTATTGATTATGACCACACTGCCTGTCTTAATGTCAAACTTTATGGGTACTCTTGATTGGAAAAATGTCGTGTTTGCGATTCTCTGTTTCCCTTTACTGACAATCATCTGGTATCCGTTCTTCAAAATTTATGAAAAGCAGTGTATTGAAAAGGAACAAGCAGAAGCTCTGGAAGCACAGGAGGTTTAGCTATGGCGTTTCCGGAAGGATTTTTATGGGGTGGCAGCTCTTCCAGCGCGCAGGTAGAGGGCGGTTATGATTGTGATGGACGCGGACTTTCTATCTGGGATGTCAAGCAACTGAATGAAGGAACCTGTTCCTTTCATTACGCTTCCGATTTCTATCATCATTGGAAAGAGGATATTGCACTTATGGCGGAAATGGGATTCAAAGCATACAGGATGTCCATTTCCTGGAGCCGTATCCTGCCTGATGGTGAAAATGAGATAAATCAAAAAGGAATAGATTTTTATAAAGCGGTATTTGCTGAATGTCGTAAATACGACATAGAACCCATTGTTACCATCTTTCATTTTGATTTACCGCTTGCTTTGGAAAAGAAATACGGGAATTGGAATAACCGCAGGATGATGGATGCCTATGTCGCCTACTGCAGAGTGCTGTTTTCGGAATTCAAAGAGGATGTTACATATTGGCTGACGTACAATGAACAGAATATGCTGATTTTCTTTGGGGCCGTGGATATGACAGGCGGCAGCGGCAGGGTGCAGAATTTAGATGCATTATATAATCAGGCTCATGTGCAGCTGGTCGCACAGGCAAAGGCAATTCATCTTTGTCATGAGCTGTGTCCGGATGCGAAAATCGGACCGGCACCGAATATTACAACATCCTATCCGAAATCGTGCAATCCAATCGATTATATCGCCGCAATGAATATGGATGATCTGAGAAATAATTTTTACCTGGATGCGCTGGTATTCGGGAAATATCCGGAAAGTGTCAATCACTACTTTGAATTAAATGACATTCAGATACGTACAGAGGAAGGCGATTTTGAATGCATGAGAACCTGCCATCCGGATTTTATCGGGTTCAATTGCTATGGTAATGATACAACGGAATATCTGCCGTACTTTGAAATTGACTATGAAGCTATGCTGCATGCGGATAACAGAGAAGTAAGCTATTTGATGAAGCTGATGGATAAGCCGGGTATCGGGCGTGCTGTGCAAAATGAATATCTTATGAATTCGGAAGCTGACGGACACAGCTTTGATCCCTATTGTATCCGCATAACCGCTAGAAGACTGACGCAGCGTTATCACCTTCCTGTGTTGATAACGGAAAACGGCTATGGAAGAGAAGATATACTGGAAGCGGACGGATCAATTCACGATTCCTATCGCATTGAGCATTAACGTTATCGAAAGGACAGCTTCTACTGGTATCAACAGGTGATAGCGTCCAATGGCGCAAAGCTAGAGGAATGAAAGGATGATAAAACGTTATGAATAACTTTCCAAAGAATTTTTTATGGGGCGGTGCAACTGCTGCCAATCAATGCGAGGGTGGATGGAATGCGGGAGGACGTGGACCTGCAAGAACCGATATCACGACAGCAGGTACGGCTGATACGGCGAGAATGCTGACCTATCGCATGCCGGATGGAACGACGGGTGCTGTTTCTCAGTTTGAAGGTATTCCTGAGGGAGGAAAAGGTGCAGTTCTGGATGGCTATTATTATCCCAATCAGGAGGGGATAGATTTCTACCATCGCTACAAAGAGGATATTGCATTGTTTGCTGAAATGGGCTTTAAAATGTTTCGGATGTCAATTTCCTGGTCAAGGATCTTTCCGCAGGGAATTGAACATGAACCAAATCAGGATGGCTTGGATTTCTACAGAAACGTGTTCATGGAATTGAAGAAATATCATATTGAACCCTTAGTAACGATTTCACATTATGATACACCGCTTTATTTGGAAGAGGAAGAAGGCGGCTGGAATGAACGCAAAATGATTGCTTATTTTGATCGCTATACAGAAGTCATTTTTAAGGAATATAAGGGGTTGGTTAAATACTGGCTTACATTTAATGAAATCAATTGTCTGATTATGATGAAAGACTGGATGCCGAATGCAACCAGAGAAATGGTATCCTCTTATTATCAGCAGCTGCACTATCAGTTCGTCGCAAGTGCAAGAGCTGTGCAAAGAGCGCACGAGACTGACCCGGATTATCAGGTGGGATGTATGCTGCGTTTTATTATTGCGGTGATGTTATGGTACGGGGGAAATATCCGGCCTATGCAAAACGAATCTGGAAAGAAGACTATGTCGAACTTGATTGTACATTGAAGGATATGCAGCAGCTGGAAAAGGGAACCGTTGATTTCTTTACCTTTTCCTATTATGGAACAAGCTGCGTAACGACGCATGAGGGCGTAGAAAAGGATGGGGCAGGCAATCTCAGCCTCGGTGTAAAAAATAAGTATATTCAATATACTGACTGGGGTTGGGGAATGGATCCGGACGGCTTACAGTATTTCCTCAATGATATTTATGACCGTTATGAAATTCCTGTTATGGTTGTAGAAAATGGCTTAGGGGCAATTGACACGCTGGAGGAGGATGGAAGTATCCATGATCCGTATCGCATAGACTATTTGCGCGAGCATATCAGAGCTATGCATGCAGCACTGAAGGATGGCGTGGATTTGAGAGGCTATACTCCATGGGGGTGTATTGATTTGATTAGTGCTTCCACAGGTGAAATGAAGAAACGCTATGGGTTTATCTATGTAGATCTGGATAACGAAGGAAATGGTACTAAGAATCGATACAAGAAGGATTCCTTCTACTGGTACAAAAAAGTGATAGCATCCAACGGTGAGGATTTGGAATAGCAACGAATCTTTCAGCTTGAAGTAGGATTAAAAGACCTGTTTATAAAGAACGATATGCGTTTACTATAAACAGGTCTTTTTCATATGTATTCCTGCAAAAACGACAAAAAGGAAAAACTACCTCATTTATATTCCCCATATTTTTTTGAGGGAATAAAGGGTTCATGGTATTCTTAACTTGTAAATAAGGAGGGATATGATTGTATACAGCAGGAATTGATATCGGAGGAACAAATACAAGAATCGCACTGATTGATGAAGCATATGAGATTATTCAAAGAATACAGTTTCCTACAGATGTAAATAATCCACACGCAACACTTCAAAAAATTCAGGAGACGGTGCAGAGCTTTTCCGTGGCTATCGCAGGAGTCGGTTTATCCTGTCCGGGTCCATTGGATTTGAAGCAGGGAATTATTCTGGACACTCCCAATTTAAAAGGAGGCTGGCATGGTCTTGCGGTAAGCAAAGAGCTGAGTGCACGTTTAAAGGTACCGGTTTTTCTGGAAAATGATGCAAATCTCGCATGTCTTGCGGAAGCTGTTCTGGGTCAGGGGAAAGACTACTCCTATGTGCAGTTTCTGACCATTTCCACAGGACTTGGGTCAGGACTTGTCATTGATAAAAAGATCTATCAGGGAGCGCATGGCTTTGCACATGAAATCGCGAATATTCCGTTATGGAGAAACGGTCCCAGCCATGGTTCCATTTATCCCGGCGGTGTGGAAGCTATCTGCAGCGGTACAGCGATTACAACACGCGCAAAAAAAGCCGGTTTGGATGTTGAGCATGCCGGCGATGTATATTCACTTGCCTGTTCGCAAAATCAGACAGCGATTGACATTATGGAGGATGCCAAGGAATATCTTGCAAATACGATTGCCATAATCTATGCGTTTGTCGATCCGGAAATCGTCATTCTTGGCGGCAGTGTCGCAATCAAGATACCGGGGTTTGTAGAGGATGTGGAACAGAGAGTGAAAACAAAGGTGTATCCGAATATTCAGCCGTTGGTGAAGGTTGTAAAAACAAACCTGAGTGAAGACAGCGGATTGCTCGGAGCAGCCTGTCTTGCGTTTCTTCAAGTGTAGAAACTGCAGATACAGGAGGTGTCTATGAAGTCTGAAAAAGAAAATTACTATATTAAGGAAATACTGAAGATACTGGTACAGGGCGATATCGTCGCAACAGGTAAAATAGCTTCCATGATTGCTCTTTCGGAAAAGGCAACCAGAAATAAGCTGGAGCACCTGCAAAACTATTTACAGGAGAATCAGCTAGGCTCCATTGAAAAGAAGCCGCGTGTCGGAATCTGGCTGAATATGGACGAGCAGCAGAAGGAAAAAATGCTGCGGCTGCTGGATGGTGCCGAGCACTTCAGTGTAGGCTATGATGCAACACAGCGGGTAAGAGAAACACTGCAGATATTCTTTCGTATGATGCCCAGAGAAACCATCACAACACAGAAGCTGGCAGAGGAGCTGTATCTCAGTCCGCCAACCGTATTGAAGGTGATGAAAGACTGTGAAAAATGGCTTGCTCCGTATGGCATTGAAATCAACAACGAACGAAGCCGCGGCTGTTCACTGAAATATGATGAAACAAGCTATCGAATCGCATTAAAGGACTATATCATGCTGGATCATGATCTGGATGAAACACGCAGACAGACACAGGACTTTTTCTCCAGTATCGATATCGATTTAATAAAGAAAGCGATTATTGAAACGGAGAACGAATGGAATTATCGTTTCACAGATACTTCCTTTTACGAAATACTCATTTACTGCTGTCTGGCATATCAGCGTAAGGATTTCAGTACACCGCTTCGCATCGCACAGGAGGATCAGGAAATCCTGGAACGCTACAACGAATATCCGTTTACCATCGCTATCTTCAAAAAGCTGCATGAGAAGATGCATGTGATCTTCTCCAACGAGGATGTCATGTTTCTGGCAACGCAGATTTTATGCTCGAAATTCATCGGCATCAACAATGCGGTGGATATGATTTCCAATATCTCAAAATATGATCAGAAAATACTGAATTTTATTGATGAGATGCTGGTTACGATTGGAAATATTCTGGAAGTGGATCTGACAAATGACAGCAAGCTGCGGGAAAGTCTCATCTTCCATATGCGACCAACCATATTCCGTCTGCGTTACGGCTCTCCACAAAGCAATTCGCTTGTGAATTTCATCAAAACCGAATACAAGACGGTCTTCCGTGCGGCCTGGTCGATATCCATGATGTTTGAGAACACCTTCGGTCTGCAGATTACAGAGGATGAGCTCGGCTATATCGTGCTGTATATACAATCAGCACTGGAAAGACGAAATCAGCGCTACAGTGCCATTCTGCTTGCGGAAAGCAATCTGGGACACGCACAGCTGCTAAGCGAGCGGATTCGCAAAACCGTACCGGAAATCAGCAGTCTGAAGGTTATCAGTCATCATGATTTCAAGCTGTATGAGCATCCGGATGAGGATATCATCATAAGCTCCAAGCTGTTAAAGGAAACAGACAGACGCATTATCGTCATACCGAACCTGTTAAGTGATACGGGGATCGGGATGCTTCGCAGCTTCATGGATAATCTGAATCTTCGGGTATCGGAGGAAATCAATCCATTTGAGCCGATCTGCTTTCAGCTGTTCTCTCCTGAGCTGATGTTCATCAATACGTCATTTGATACGAAGGAAGAGCTGTTGAAGTACATGTGTGAGCGCATGGAGCTGAAGGGCTATGTGACAGGAAAATTCTATGATTCCGTCATGGAGCGGGAAAAAGCGACAACGACGAGTATCGGAAACCGTGTGGCACTTCCCCATGGAGCCATGAGTGAAGTGAATGAATCCCATGTCGCGATTGCAGTATTACCGGAACCGATTGTCTGGGATGATGACCGGGTGGATGTGATCTTCCTGCTGGGCTTTAAAATGTCCACACATGAGGAAATCCGAAGAATACAGTCATTCTATAAGCAGTATATATCGCTGATAGAGACAGATGAAAAGGTGAAAATCATACGCAGTAAAAAATCGAATCTGGAGCTGTATCGCTATCTGATACAGTAGTCGACAGAAGTATACGCGATCAACATGAAGATTTGCAATGTTATATCATAAAAAAATACGAGGAGGAACATGATATGCAACTAATAGATGTATTGGATGAGAGAATCATCGACTTAAACGCAGAGGCGGCAAATAAGGAAGAGGTATTAACATTACTCGCAGGAAAGCTGAAGGATGCAGGCTATATCGCAGATGTGGAGGCCTTCAAGAAGGATATCTATCTGCGCGAGAGTGAAGGAACAACAGGAATCGGCAATTATATCGCTATTCCGCACGGAAAAAGTGATTCTGTGACACAGGTCGGTATCGCAATTGCAAAGCTGAAGCATGAAATTGAATGGGAGACACTGGATGATAAGGGCGTCCGTCTGGTTTTCCTGTTTGCGGTAAGCAATGATCATGAGTATGCACGCAACCACATGCTGCTGCTGGCGGATATTGCCAGAAAGCTGGGGAATGATGAGGCAGTCGAACGTCTGCTGCAGGTAGAGAATGTAGAAGAATTAAAGGAGATATTTGCAGGAAAATAAAAAGTACCACATTTATCTTCCCATCTGTTTCAAAGGAAAGAAAAAAAGGGCAGTATTAAAAATACCACAATGAATCGGAAGGAATGTCGGAAACATTTTATAATATAGACAGTTAAAGAAAGGAGGACGTACAAATGAATATCGTTGCAGTTGCAGCTTGTACATCCGGAATCGCTCATACGTATATCGCAAAAGAAAAGCTCATTCGAGCTGCGGAAGGTATGGGACACACAATCCATGTGGAAACACAGGGAACGATCGGTACTGAGGATGAATTAACAGCGGAACAGATCAAAGCCGCAGATGTTGTCATTCTTGCCATTGACATCGCCATTACAGGTACGGAGCGCTTTGAGGGGAAAAAGACAGTAAAGGTTCCTACCAATGTGTGTGTGAAGGCACCGAAGCAGCTGATTCAAAAAATTGAAGCAGAATTAAACAAATAAAGAAAGAGAGGAAAAAGGATTATGAAAAAATTTGGTGCTGAGCTGAAACGCCATGCCCTCACCGCCATCTCCTATATGCTGCCGCTGGTAGTTGCTTCCGGTCTGCTGATCGCTATCGGAAATCTGATGGGTGGAGAGGTAGTTACAGATTTAAGCAAGATGACGATTCCTAGTGCATTGACATCACTCGGTGTATTGGGAATGGGTCTTCTTCCATCATTTATCGCAGGTTATATTTCTTATTCAATCGCAGATCGTCCGGGTATTGCTCCAGGTTTCCTGATGGGGCAGATTGCTTCCTTCCTGGGTGCCGGCTTCCTGGGCGGTATGGTCGGAGGCTACATTGTCGGTTATATCGCATTGTTCATCAGAAAGCATCTGAAGGTTCCACACTGGGCAGAGGCACTGATGCCGATGATGATCATTCCAACATTATCTTCCATCATTGCAGGATTACTGATGTACTTTGTAATCGGTACACCAATCGTATGGTTAACAGAAGGTCTGACAAACTTCATCACAGGTTTGGATCAGAGCTCCAAGGTTCTGTACGGCTTTATCATCGGTGCCCTTGGATGTCTGGACTTCGGCGGTCCGATCAGCAAGGTTCCGAATCTTATTTGCGACGGGTTACTGCTGGAAGGAATTCTGGAGCCGGAAGCAATCAAGGTGCTTGCCGCCATGGTTCCGCCACTTGGAATCACCTTATCCCTTGTTATCTCTAAATTCATCAAAAAACGCATCTATACATCGACTGAGGTTGAAAACATCAAGGTTGCCTTCCCGATGGGACTGTGCATGATTTCCGAGGGTGTTATCCCGATTGCTATGAATGACCTGATTCGTACGGTTATCTGTACCTCCATCGGCTGTGGTGTTACAGGCGCTATCAGCTTTACTCTGGGTGTGGGAAGTGCCGTGCCATCCGGCGGTGTCTTCGTTATCCCGGCCATGACCAATCCATTCGCAGCCCTGCTCGCACTGCTGGCCGGTACGTGTGTGACAGCTGTTCTGCTGGTACTTATCAAAAAGAAGAGAACAGACGCTGATGAAGTTCAGGTGGAAGAGGTCGAAGAGGAAATGGATCTTTCCGGCATCACATTCTCATAAAAAGAAAGAGGGATCGCAATGTATGTATCAATGAAAGGCATGCTGCAAAGAGCCAACGAAGGAAATTATGCAGTCATGGCAATCAACTGCTTTAATATAGAAACAGCAAGAGCTGTCATAAGTGCAGCGCAGGATTTAAGAGCTCCCATCATTGTGAATATCGTTCAGGAGCATATGGTGAATCACTGTGACAGCGAGCTGATTGCACCGATCGTAAAGCTGCTGGCACAGCGGGCCAGTGTTGAAGTTGCATTAAATTTCGACCATGGGGAAGAAATCGGATATTTGAAAAAAGCACTTCATGACGGATATTCCAGTGTCATGGTGGACGCCTCCCGCTATGATCTGGAAGGCAATATCAAAATGACAAAGGAAATTGTAGAATTTGCCAGACAGTTTGATGCATCTGTTGAAGGGGAAATCGGATGCATGGGTGGTAGTGAAGGCGGCAATTATACAAATGATGCCATGAAGACAGACCCGCAGCAGGCATTGCGCTTTGCGAAGGAAACCGGCATTGATGCGCTGGCAATCTCCTTTGGCTCCTCTCATGGCAACTATCCGGAAGGCTATGTTCCAGAATTTGACTTTGAACGTCTAAAGGAAATCAAGGAGCTTACCAAAATGCCGCTGGTTCTGCATGGAGGTTCCGGCTCCGGGGATAAAAACATAGAAAATTGTGTAAAATACGGTATTAACAAAATCAATGTCGGCTGTGATTTCATGAATGCCAATGTTGACAGTATCAAAAAGCATCTGGAAAAAGATCCGAACATCAATTACTGGGTCATGATGCATCAGGTTGAAATTGATAGTCGCGAGATTATCAGGCATTACATCAGATTATCAAAATCGGAAGGAAAATCCCTGTAAGGGAAGAAGGAGCTAAACTTATGTTAATGAATATGAAGGATTTACTTGCAGTTGCACAGAAAAATCATTTTGCAATACCTGCATTCAACATCGGAAGCGATCAGCTGTTAAAGGTTGTTATGAAAAAAGTAAAGGAATTAAATTCACCGGTTATTCTGGAAATGAGTCCGGATGAATTTAACTTTGTAGGAGATGCACAGATTCAGGCTATGATTTATGAAGCAGCACAGACCGATGTGCCTGTATGTATCCATCTGGATCACGGGGATTCCTATGAAACAGCAGTACGCGCCATCCGTGCAGGTATGACATCTGTTATGATTGATGCATCCACACTGCCTTATGAGGAAAATGTTGCAGTTACGAAAAAAGTAGTGGAAACCGCACATATCGCCAATGTATCCGTTGAGTCAGAATTAGGAACCATCGGTACAACCGGTAATTCAATTGAGGGCGGAACACAGGGTGTTATCTATACGGTTCCTGAAGAAGCAAAGCAGTTCATTGAGGACACAGGAATTGATACCTTTGCCGTAGCTATCGGTACAGCTCACGGAATTTATCCAAAGGATATGAAACCGGAGCTGCGTATTGATATTCTGAAAGACATTACCAGCAAGGTGGATGTACCACTGGTACTGCACGGCGGATCCAGCAATAAAGACGAAGAGATTGCAGCAGCAGTTGATAATGGCATTTGTAAAATCAATATCTCCAGTGATATCAAGGTTGCATTCTATACACAGTGCCGCAAGACTCTGAATGAAAATCCAGGTTATCGTGAACCTCTGGAAATCTATCCGGAAGCAATGGAAGTATGTGGAAAAGTCGTTGAGGAAAAGATTCGTCTGTTCAAATCGAATGACAAAGTGAAATATTACTACTAAGATCAAAAATAATTTCTTATAAAGATGAAAAGGGATTGGTTCAAGCGATGGAACCAGTCCTTTTCATATAATAAAGCAACAGGAAAGAGAATGGTGATGACAGGACTCTTTCATGGGTATACTTGAAAAGGAGCTTTTCATACGGATTTTTTATATTTGAAAAAAGAAGAAATTAGTGTTATTATGAAGTTGAACTTAAAATATGTGCGAAACGAGGTGACTGTTCATGTTGAAAAGGGCTATAAAACCACATGTAGTAAAAGCTTTGGATATGTATCCTGTTGTAATTTTAACCGGATCAAGGCAGGTGGGGAAATCTACACTTGCTTATGAGTTCGTGAAAGAAAAGGGCTTTGCGTACGTGTCACTTGATAATATTGATCAAAGAAAGCTTGCAATTTCTGATCCTAAGTATTTCCTACAGCAGTTTGACACGCCGCTGATCATAGATGAAGTGCAGTATGCTCCGGTTTTATTTGAAGTGATAGAAGAAATTGTAAACAGAAAGAGACTGGAAACTGGTAATGCCAATGGAATGTATCTGTTAACAGGATCACAGGCGTTTCATTTAATGAAAAATGTAACACAGTCCCTTGCAGGAAGAGCCAGTGTTATTCAAATGGTGCCTCTGGGGCTGGATGAAATTCTGGGTAGAGAAACTTTACCGTTTGTACCTTCAAAAGATCGCATAGCAATGTATCAGAAAAGTATAAAAATAAGTGTAAAAGATGTATTTGAACTGATTACAAAGGGTATGTATCCGGAATTATATCGGACAGATCAAGCGGTGCCTGACTATTATGAGAATTATGTGAATACGTACATTGACAGAGATATCAGTGAACTGATACACCTAAAGGATAAGCTGAAATTTCATGATTTCCTTCAATATCTTGCTGCTCTTACAGGTCAGCAGATCAATGCTTCTGACCTGAGCAGAAAACTGCAAGTAAGCAGTAACACGATACAGCATTGGCTTTCTATATTGGAATCTACCGGTTTGATATATTTTCTACAACCGTATAATGATATATCCATAACGAAGCGTGTTGTAAAATCAAGTAAGGTGTATTTCAGTGACACAGGTCTTGCAGCTTACCTGATAAAGATGAATTATCCCGAAACTCTGCGTATTTCCAATTTATCCGGTGCTTTTTTTGAAACATTTGTAGTGAATGAAATAAGAAAAACCTTTTTAAATAATAAGGAGCCGTTTCATGCATATTATTATCGGGATAGTAAACAAAATGAAATTGACCTTGTCCTTCTTTATAAAGGAAGGCTTTCACTCATAGAAATAAAACAGGGTGTTTCTTTTCAAGCAAGTGATGCAAAGGGATTTGATCAGTTGAAATCGTCGCTATATCAGATTGAAAATCGTATTATTCTGTGTAATACTCTGGAGAATTATCCAATCAATAGGGATGTTCAAGCGGTAGCTTTAAACAGCATATAAGCCTGTTGATTATAGATTAAGTATGATAAGACTTTCACCTGTGATAATCGAACCAGAAGTGAATATAAAGATATGAACAGATTACCCACAAGAATAAAAGCACGCAGGAACTCCAAAGAGTCAAGGCGTGCTTTTCTCATAAATATCATTTGCATGAACAGGTTTTCGTTTAGGAATGCGGTGTATTTTGCTGAAATTGGTACAGCACAACAGCAAGCTTCAGCAGCACATAATCATGAAGGCTTCTCGGATCCAGACCGGTCTGCTTGCGTATTTGCAGAAGCTTATACTGAAAGGAGTTCCGATGCATATTGCAGGCTTTTGCACAATGAAGAATGCTGCCGTTATGCTCCTCGTACAGGGATAAAACCATCATGATTTCCGCAATTCGCTCAGCACTGCAATCCTTGAATAGATGCTTCAGGAAATATGCTCTCTCCAACTCATCGATATGCGGCAGCAGCATACCGACCCCGATATCCTCATAACAGGAAACCCTGTGCCCGCTGATCCCGCTGCCCCAGAGGGCAGCTGTTTTTGCTCTGCTATACGAAAGCGGCAAATCGCTGATTTTCTCAGTCACAGTGCCGATTCCCCAGAAAATCGCATGCGGACATATCTCCCGGATACTTCCGATCCACTGATGGATATACATCCTGTTCTGTGCAGGGATAATGAAAATCAGCTCCTGCACATACAACGCCTTTTTCTCAATATAGGTGGAAAAGGGAATAGCCTCCAGCAGACGGTGTATACGGTCGATCTGCTCATCCTTCAGCTGTCCGTCAATCTTTGCACATACAATCAGTCTTGGACTCCTTTGTGTCAGATTGTCATTTTGAAATAAGGATTCATTCTCAAAATTCCCGCTCAGCACACGCTCAATCAGAATCCTGTCACTGGAACGCTTCTGATGACGGATGTCACGATAATATGCATCCTTGACAAGAATCTGTGTCATCTTCTGCAGGATTTTCGCATAGCCGATAACATCCTGTTCCTCACCTGTAATGCCAATCACACCGATAATTTCATCATCAAAGAATACCGGCATATTGATTCCCTTACGTGCACCGTAATATTGTGTATCGTTTTGCACGCTCAGCTGCTCGCGGTTTCGAATAACACTGAGCGCGCCGGTATGCAGACGATGCATACGCTTTGGATCTGTACTGGCGATAATCAGACCGTCCGCATTTATGAAATTGATTTCCTCAGGGATGACTTCATGGATATTATCAACGATAATCTTTGCTAGCTCTTCAGAAATTTTCATAAGTTCTCCTGTTCTATATCACAAAAATATGTAATAAAATCATGGTTATATTTGTATTATAACACATATGATTATTCCTATCTGCATATTAGAATTATATTGTAAGGGGAAAGGAGATGAACATGAACGTTCTAATAGCGATGGATTCATTCAAAGGCGCGCTGTCCTCTGAACGAGCAGGAAAGGCTCTGGAAAGAGGAATCTTGCGGACAAGCGGACATCAGACGACGGTTTGCAGTGTAGCGGATGGAGGAGAGGGCAGCGTCCATGCACTGGCAGCCTGTGTAAAGGGGGAATACAAGACATGGCAATGCCGGGATGCCTTTCATCAACGAATAACCGTGCGCACACTGCTGTTTAAAGAGGGGGAAAGCCTGTGCTGTGCTGTGGAGGCCGCGGATATCTTCGGGCTGCATAACTGCGAGGTTTCCAGTGCCACTGCTGCCACTGCATCAACCTATGGACTCGGTGAGCTTCTTAATCAGCTGCACGGCCATGCGATTCACAAGGTACTGCTGTTTCTCGGCGGAACAATCACAACCGATGGTGGTCTTGGTGTCCTACAGGGACTGGGCATCAGGCTGTATGACCAAATGGGAAATGTGCTGCCTGACGATTGCAATCCTCTGTTTGCTTTTGATCACTGGGATGAAGAAGCCTTTCAGACCGTAAGAAAGAAGCTCGGTGATATGAAGCTTCTTGTAGGCTGTGATGTTTGTGCACCACTGTATGGAAAAGAGGGCTGTGTGCTTACCTATTCTGCACAGAAGGGGGCAAATGCCATGCAGATGCACAAGCTTGAACAGCAGCTTCATCTACTGGAGCAGCGAAGCGCAAGAAATCTTATGCAGGAAGGCTGCGGTGCAGGTGGCGGCTGTGCTGCAGGACTGCACATACTCGGTGCGGAATTAACCTTTGGCTATGAGCTGATCAACCGTTATGTCCGTCTGGAGCAAAGACTGCATACAGCAGATCTGGTGATTACGGGAGAGGGACAGATGAATCATCAGACCCTGCAGGGAAAGCTTCCGATACGTATTGCGCAGGCAGCGAAGAAGGAAGGCATTCCTGTGCTTGCCGTATGCGGGCAGAGGGAAGTGGATTGTATAGCACTTACTACATATTTCCAAGGCATTTTCACCATACAGCAGGGAATCTATCCACTCCATGAGGCACTGGCACATACAGAGGAATATCTGGAGGAAACCGGTTACCAGCTGATGCGTCTGATTACCATGACAGCAGGGATATCGCACACAGTGTTAAAGAATCAAAAAGTAACGATAGCAGAAGAGCTCTGCAGGAAAGGAAAAACAATATGATAAATCAGTTAAGAAAGAAATTAATGGAAAAAGAAGTTATCGTCGCAACCCGTATCGATTTTACATGGCCGCAGCTTATTGAAATCATCGGCAGCAACGAGCTGTATGATTATGTGGAATTCCTGGCGGAATATGCCCCATTTGACCATTACGACCTGGAGAACATGGCACGCGCAGCAGAGCTGCACAATATTTCCATGATTATAAAGCCGGACTATCACAATCGTATATATGTGGCGCAAAAGGCTATGGCATCCGGTTTTGAGGGAATCCTGTTCACCGATCATACAACAGCGGCAGAGGTGAGAGAGACCATCCGGCAAATTACACCGGCTACACCGGATGGAGGCGCTCTTGGCTTTGTGAACAGACGCTGGATACGCAATGCCAATCTGTCCAGTCAGATGGATTACGCACGGGATGTTTGTGATATCGTTAAGGGCTTTATGATAGAAAAGGTTGAGGCAGTACACAATCTGGAAGAGATTTGTCAGGTGGAGGAGGTCGATTTCCTGCAGTTCGGTCCTGCTGATTTCTCCATGAATTCCGGGTTTGACAAAAGCGTACATCCGGATGAGGTCAAAGAGGTTGAAAAATATGTAATCGAAACAGCACTTCGATATGGAAAACGCATCCGTGTAGAAATACGGAATGCAGCGGATGCGGCCTATTATTATGAGCTTGGCGTTCGTGATTTTGCACTGGGAACAGATTTGCGTATCCTTAAGGATTTTTATAAAAATGAAGGAGATCAGCTAAAGGAAATCATCATGGGCTGACAGCCGTGCTCGTTTAAGAGCAACTAAGAACATAGAGCGAGTACATAGAACCAAATATGGAAACCAGGAAACGCAACAATCAAAGTACCGTGAGGAGGAATGAACTTATTATGCGTGTAAGCTATGATACAATGCTGCAGGAATTCAAACGTGTGTTAATGAAGAAGGGGTTTCAGGAGGACAGAGCAGAGGCTGCTGCGGCAATCTTTGCACAGAATAGTCTGGCAGGGGTCTATTCGCATGGACTGAATCGGTGGAGTATTTGGAGAAGGGAGAAATTGATTCTGATATCAAGGCAACCTGTGAGCTACAGCTTGAAGCGTATGAACGCTGGAACGGACATCGCGGTTTTGGTCCCCTGAATGCCAGACAGGCTATGGAAAGAGCCTGTGAGCTGGCAAAGCAGTATGGCATTGGTATGGTAGCACTGGCCAATAACAATCACTGGATGCGTGGTGGGAGCTATGGGCTTCAGGCAGCGGATGCCGGGTGCATCGGTATCTGCTGGTCAAATACAAAGCCGAATATGCCTGCATGGGGTGGTGAGAATCAGAGAATCGGAAATAATCCACTGGTATTTGCAATTCCGCGCAGCAATGGGCAGCACGTTGTAATCGATTGTGCAATGTCTCAGTTCTCCTGTGGAAAGATAGAGGATTACAGGCTGAAGGGCTTGCAGCTTCCGGTACCTGGCGGATATGATACCAGCGGACAGATTACAAGGGATCCCGGTGAAATATACAAAACAAAAAGAGTGCTGCCCATGGGCTTCTGGAAGGGGAGCGGGATTTCGATTGCACTGGATATGATCGCAAGTGTGCTGACAGCCGAGAATGCGGTGCATACAATCGGGACCTTTGAAGATGAGATAGGACTATCTCAGATGATGATTGCCATAGACCCATCGAAGGCAAATACTGAAGAGCAGACCGATGCCATTGTGGATGGTATCCTCGCTTATATCAAGGCATCCAAGCCGATCGATGAAGCAAGGCCTGTTTTATATCCGGGTGAACCGGAATGGCGAACAATGGAGGAGCATAGGAAAAACGGGATTCCTGTTATTGAAGAAAAATGGAATAAGGTTCTTGCAATGTGATGTGAGAGAAGCTTCTTTAGGTCCAATCGTTGTGTGATGGGCCTTTTTCCATACTGTAAAGTGAGTATGATATCTTTGCTGATAGGAAATAAATATACACTATGAAGGATGCTTTGTATAGACAATTGCTACTCAAGATATATTATCCTGTAAGGTACATACAAATACTGATTTATTTGTTATAATAGGATTAACATACAATGAGGTGAGGTAAATGAAAGAGAGTAAGCCTAAATATTTGGAAATTGCAGATGCGATTCATCAGGAAATACGACAGGAAATATATAAGCAGGGAGATAAACTGCCCGTTGAGCGGGAGCTGCAGGAGCGCTTTGGCGCAAGCAGAATGACCATCCGACATGCCCTGCAAAAGCTGGAGCAGCAGGGAGTGGTACGCATTGATCGTGGCCGTGGTGCGTTTGTAATGGATTTGATGATTCAAAGAAGCAAGGAAATACTGGGCGTTACAGAACTCATGGAGCGAAAAGGATTGAAATGCCATAGTAAGGTGCTGCATCTGGAAAGGATAAAACCGGATGAGCATATACGTGAGGCAATGAATCTGAAGGAAACGGATGAAGTCTATTTTCTGCATAGGATCCGTTATGCGAATGATGAAGCAATCGCTGTAGAATATGCGCATATCAATGCATTATACTGTCCGGGTCTTGAAATGTTCAACTTTGAAAGCTTTTCTTTATATGATGTTTTCTATGAGCATTATCACCTGGATTTATCATGGGCAAGAGATGACATTCGGGCAGACAGCATTCGCGGTGAAGACGCACATATTCTGTTGCAGGCAAAGTCAGGTCCTGCTCTGATTGTTTATAATACGGCGTATGATTTGAATAATAATCCAATCGAATATACAAAAACCATTTACAACTATAAGATGTTTACTTATACGGTTGTAAGTACGGAAACTTCAAAAAAATATAAAAACAAATAGGCTGAAAGACACTGTACAGTGTCTTTTTATCGAAGGGGTATGTGTATGAAAAGTACAGAGGAGCAATTGCGAAAGCGGGGAAAGGCATCATCGGATGATATAGAAGAGCTGTCATCCTTGGAAGTGAAGAAGCGTATACTTTTGCTATCACATGAAACGGCATGGATAAGAAGTGCCGCAGCAATCAGCCTGAAAAAAGATGTGGAGCAGGCTGCTGATGAGCTTCTTCAGCAGCTGGAAAAGGAGAAGTGCTTATACACGCGGATAGCAATTTGTGAAACGCTTGAGGCAGGTGATCAAAGAACAGCTGAAAAAATGGCTCTGTATCTGGGAAGGATAGGGACAAACCAGTATAAAACAGTTCCCGAGACAGTATCCGCAAAAAAATCCTATCCACTTCCGCGGGATATTATAGCGCGCTGTATGGGAAAAATGAATCCATGTACAGCCTCTGTTTTAGTAGCTGTTACAGAAGGTGACGATAAAGCAAAAGTAAGTGAGGCTTTGGACGCTATAGGGTTTATGGCCTTTTATCACCCGGATGTCGCTTCACCACAAATCTGTGATTCACTTTTGCAGCTGGCTGAAAAATGGAAGAAAGACTCTTTGATTCTGTGGAAGCTGCTTCTTTGCATGTCTGCCTTTACCTGTGAAAAAAGTGAAGCGTTTGTTCAGGCATATGCAGAAAAAAACGGCATTTTGAAAATACAGGCGGAGCGGTCACGAAAAATCATAGAGGAAAGAAGGAGGAATGTGAAATGACGCAAAATATTTTCGATAATGATGAATTTTTTTCTGCGTATATGGATTTACGTCTGCATAGGAAAAACTATAATGATTTTATGGAGCAGCCAAAGATGCAGAAGCTGATGCCGGATAGTAAAGGTAAGGCGATATTGGATATCGGATGTGGTTATGGGCATAACTGTCTTCATTTTGCAGAAAACGGCGCTGCACATGTAACCGGGATCGATATCTCAGAAAAAATGCTGAAAGAAGCAAGAAGAAACTATGCACATCCTGTAATTACATATATGCGAATGGATATGGCGGAGCTTGGCACCTTAAACAATAGCTATGATCTTGTGTACAGCTCTTTAGCCTTCCATTATGCTGAAGATTTCCCTGCCCTGGTACATGATATTTATAAGCTGTTACGACCGGGTGGCATCCTTCTGTTTTCACAAATGCATCCAATTATAACTGCGACCTATGATGGAAAGGGTCACTATAATCACGATGCGCATGGAGATTGTATTTCCTATACCTTTTCTGATTATGGAAGGGAAGGAAAGAGGAGCGGCTTCTGGTATGTTGACAATGTGGAAAACTATCATCGCATGATGGGAACCATCATCACCACGCTTGCACACACTGGTTTTTTTGTAGAAGATATGGTGGAAACGCTGCCGGATGAACATGCGCTGTAGGAATGTCCGGGTATGATAAAAGAGTTAATCAAACCAAGCTTTCTGATTGTTCGGGCGAGAAAAATGACAAGAGAAATGTGAAAGGCAATGTGAGGATAAAGAAATGATTGCTTATGACACCTGATAAAATGACTTGAGCTGGGCATGACTGCGATGAATTGCAGTGATAAAAAATTATAATAAAGGAACGCGCATAGGAAATATAAGCGGAGACGGACTGCATAAAATTATTTTATATTATATGATTTCTAGTTGCTGCTGTATGAAATGGTATGTTTCCAGCTATGGTTATCAAAGTAATTTCTATAAATAAACTTTCTTACAGGTGATTGCGAAAACCGTAATTTATAAATATAAGCGGTTTCATTTTTCTGATGAAAGCGGTTGAAAGTATAAGGAACAACACTGTAGAAAAGAAACAGCGAAAAAACGAACAGGTATGTGAACATACATTTAGAAAAAGAACATGAAGCAGGCTCTGATTCACTCTCGGATATTATAAAAAAGGTAATTCTAATAGTGACTGATAGCCTAGAATTACCTTATTCCGATTTTGAACGTAAGCATACTCTCCTGTTCTTTTTTGTATCGTGCGAAAAATGCATACCTCATTCAGCAGACTGCTGGTTTTCCTGCTGTATAAGCACCAGATAATCACCATATCCCTTTTCCTCCATCTCAAAGATGGGAATAAACTTCAATGCCGCACTGTTGATACAATAACGCATCCCACCGCAATGCTGCGGACCGTCATCAAACACATGTCCCAAATGCGCGTCGGAATGTGCACTGCGTACCTCTGTTCGACGCATACCTCCACTTATATCACTTTTTTCTTTTATCAGGTCTTTCTGAATCGGTCTGGTAAAGCTCGGCCATCCGCAACCGGAAACAAACTTATCCGTAGAAAGAAATAGCGGTTCTCCACTGACAATATCGACATAGATTCCTTTTTCAAAGGTGTCCCAGTAAGCATTTCGATAAGGTCGCTCTGTCGCGTTTTCCTGTGTTACTGCAAATTGCTCTGCACTCAGTCTCTGCTTTAGCTCCTGCTTCTCCGGCAACGGGAAACGGTGGGGCTCTGCCGCTTCCTTCCTTTCAAATTTCCAGGCGGGTATATGACAGTAACCATCCGGATGCTTATCCAGATAATCCTGATGACAGGTCTCTGCGGAATAGAAATTTTCAAGAGACTGATATTCAACAGCAAGCGGCTGATCATAGGATTTCTGAAGCTTGTCCAAAGACTGCTGTATAACATCGGCATCCTTTGGATTGGTATAATAAATACCGGTGCGATACTGAGAGCCGGTATCATTTCCCTGACGATTTACGGATACCGGGTCGATGATGGTGTAAAACTGATTCAAAAGCTCCTCCAGCGTAAGCACGTTTTTATCATACAGGACATGTACACACTCTGCAAAGCCCGTATCCTTTGTACAGACATCCTCATAGCTTGGATTATCACTCGTTCCGTTCGCATATCCGCACTCCGTAAAGCGGACGCCTTCAAGGGAGGATAAGAATTTCTGTACACCCCAGAAGCACCCGCCGGCCAGAAATATCTCTGCTTCTTCATCATGCTGTATATCTGCCTGAATATTTACCTTCTGAACCGGCTGTTCGCTTTTTCTTGTAAACAAATAAAACAGTAAAAGTATCCCTGCGGCGGCGAATATTAAAAGTACCATGTCATATCATCTGCCTTTCTTTCATATAGTAGCTGTTGTCATCGTAAACTGCATGCGGCAGCTTCAACACTTACAGCATCCCCAGAGAACAAATATTTATACATGCGGTATAAAGGTGAGAAATGTGGCAAGAATTGTATTAGAAACTGTTACAATCACGGCAATTCTATGATAGACTAAAGCTGAAATGGAAAGGAGCATTGCTATGGAGTTTAGAAGAATCAAACCGGAAGATTATAAGGACATCCATGCACTGAATGAAAAGCTGGGGTATTCCTATGATGAGGATAAGGTGTATGAGCGTATCATTTCCATACTGGAAACGGGAAGTGACTTTATCACCGTTGCGGAGGATGAAGGCAGAGTTGTTGGTTATATTCACGGATCGCCTTATGAAACACTGTATTCAGATAAGCTGGTCAATATTGTGGCTCTGGTAGTCAGTGATGATTACGCGGACAATGAAGAGGTGCGTCAGATTTATGATGTATTTGAGGCCAGAGTACGTAAAAACGGATATTGCGGTCTTCGTATGACTGCGAATGTCAGAAGAAAAAATCTTTTCAAGCTGCTGAGTCAGCATGGATTCAAGAGTCACAGCGACCTGAAACACTATCTGAAATATTTTGACTAGTATTAGATTATTGAGGGAAAGAATGCGTACTGCGATATAACAGGGATTATATCGTTTTTTTATGCTGAAGTATATTCTGACAGCCTGCCTTCTACCTTTTAAATTATTGGCGGCTGCCTGCTTCTTGCTGATGGGATATCAAAAAAAGATGAATTTCACCCTTTTTCAAAATGACATATAAATCTGATGATCTCATTGCGGCAGCTGGCTAGCGTATTGCATATGGGAATGCAGGAGGATTGCTTTAAGTATTAGATGTTGCATTCTGCAGAAGAAAGTAAGAACTATGCAGAACAGCTTCGTGAGGATAACAATACTATTGCCATTATCGACTGTTTTGCTTTTTCAATGCTTTCAGATTGCTCGTACGTGGTACCTTGCGCAGCTTTTCCAGATTCTGCGCCAGTATTTTTTCGTAGGAGGATGTCAGCTCCGGTTCATAGAAATGCTTGTTTTTCAATCTGTCCGGCAGATACTGGATACGATTCCATAGATCACTACGTTCATAATCATATTTTTCATCATCATCCATATTGACCGGTGTAAATCGAAGATAATCCGGGACACTGTAGGAGGTATGGCGCAGTGTACTCATTGCTGCATCGATTGCATGCTCTGCACTCTTTGACTTTGGTGATAGAGTCAGATCTATCACGGCTACGGCCAGGATAATGCGGGCCTCCGGAAAGCCTACACGTTTTGCGGCATCAATTGCCGTTGCACACCGTGCCACTGCTGCAGGATTTCCCAGACCGATATCTTCATATGCGGTAACGAGCAGTCTACGCTCGATACTGTCCATATCATTCGCCTCGATCATGATACCCAGATAATACAGGGCAGCATCTACATCACTTCCCCGAATGGATTTCTGGAATCCGCTTAATACATCATAATAACCGTCTCCATCGCTGTCCATGCTCATATTCGGAAACTGGGAATATTGTGAAACAAGCTCCTGTGTGATGACACCGTCACTTGCAAGTGCACAGATTTCAAGAATGTTGAGTGAATATCGTATATCTCCATTGCTGTGACGCGCTATGATATGCAGTGCTTCCTCCTCAATCTGAACACTGTCATTGAGGCCGTCCTGATGATGAATGGCTTTCATCAGAGCCTGTTCGATATCCTCCTGCTGCGCCTGCTTGATTTCAAACAGATGACAGCGGGAACGGATGGCGGGATTGATGGCATGCAGCGGATTGCTGGTGGTTGCGCCGATCAGGGTGATATTACCGTTTTCCACATGTGGGAGCAGAAGGTCCTGCTTATCCTTGTTCAACCGATGCACCTCATCAATGATCACGATCAGTCCCTCGTAAAACTTTGCCTCCTGAAATATGGTTTCCAGATCCTTCTTATTTCCGGTTACTGCATTAAACATGCGAAACGGAAGCTCCAGCTCGTTTGCGAGCACCATAGCCAGTGTTGTTTTACCGGTACCGGGAGGTCCATAGAAAATCATGGAGAATAAGCGCTTTTCAAGAACACATCTGCGAAGAACTTTGCCTTCACCAATCAGGTGCTGCTGTCCGATGATATCATCCAGATGCTGCGGCCGCATCCGAAAAGCCAGTGGCTGCTTCATATACATTCCTCCATTCATGTACGTATAATTTTATCATAAAATCATAGAAAAGGGAGCATCAACAGGTATTTCTACCCAAACAGATGCTCCAGAAGAATCTTTGTACCAATCAGTATCAGAATGATACCTCCCAGAATGCCGGCATATTTCTCTAAAAGATCACCAAGGCGGTTTCCAAGATAGACGGCGATGAAGCTGAGCACAAAGGTTGTAACACCAATAACTGTAATCGCTGTCCAGATATGTACCTGTAGAAATGCAAAGCTGATACCGACAGCAAGTGCATCAATGCTGGTCGCTACAGCCAGAATCAGAATGGTTTTTAAAGTCAGAGATTTATCTTCACAGGCCTCTTCTTCTCCACGAAGGGACTCCCGTATCATGTTCCCTCCGATGATGGCCAGCAGACCAAATGCAATCCAGTGGTCGATGGAAGCGATGAACTCCTGAAAATAGCTTCCTGCCCACCAGCCGATCAATGGCATAACAGCCTGGAAAACACCAAAGAAAAAACCCAGCGTGAGTGCATAACGCAGAAGATCTTCTTTCTTCATTGTCATACCTCTTGCGATGCTGACCGCAAATGCATCCATACTCAGCCCGATACCGATCATAAAAATAGAAAATAAACTCATACCCTTATCCTCCTGAATGAAAAAGAGACTCATACGTGAAAAACACACGCATAAGTCTCGTTATTTAATACTTAAGCCAGATTCACTGTGAATCATTATGTTGACCTAACTACTCAAATGTGAGCTAACTACTCCCTTATAAGCCTGTACATCATATCAGAAATAAATGTAAAATGCAATATATCAAAGTGCATTTTCATTACTTAATTCATTTAGCAGGTCATTTGCTTCCGATTTCCTGCTATCTGCCTTTTTGTAGTCTTTAAAGGATGGAAAATCAATTTTATTTACTTGATTGATATCGTTCAGATTCACTACGAGGCTGATCGTCATATCAACTGCTTTCTTTTTTTCGTCCTCATCGTCCAGTTCATAGGACGCTGCGACCTTCATTTCTATACGCTCAAACTGATTCTGGTTATTCACTGTGAAAATATAGGAGCCTTCACGTATACCGGTGACTTTAATGCCATTCCCGAGTTTAAAGGTATCATCATCAATGGATTTATTAGCATAATCCTTTGCGGCACTCAGACCGTCTTTATTCATGACAGCCGTGATGACCTTTCTGCCATCCTTTTCCTCCATCGTCATTTCTTCAAAGCTCTTTTCAACATTCTTTTTCGGATCACCGGTTTCCTTATCAAGCTTCAGCTTGTTCAGCAGCTGATCATCCAATTCATTGTATTCCTTTTCCATCTCCATGATGTTTGCATACACAACATCATCCTTCATATAAAATGATGCAAGATCATCGAGTCCGATTCCATTTACAGCGGCATCCATGTGCAAAGCCAGCTGCAGCTTCTTTTCCGCATTATACGTTCCGTCCATGGTAACCTTGGCATGCATATCCATATCATCTGCATCAACGAGCAGTTTCATATCATAGGCTGCGGATTTCATCTTTGTAATGTTTGTTGCTGCCTTCGCATACGCATCCAGTGCATCCTCATTTATTTTGTTCTTACTGCTGCATGCTGCAAGTGTGAAACCCATCAGTGCACAGGTCAGTATCGCCAGTATTTTTTTCAATTTTCTCATCTCCCTTTTCTATTTAGAAAAAGGCCGCGAAGCTAAGAGTTCAACGGCCGTTACATGTTATTCTATGCTGCCTTCCTTATAATCCTTGAAGTCCGGGAAATCAATGCTGGAAACCTTGTTGATATCCTTTACGGTCAGAGATATCGTACCATTCATTTCCTGCTTGGTCTCACCCTTGGTATTTGTCATCTCCATGGTAATGACAGCTTTCTCCATGAAGTCATTGTTCAATGTGACATCCATATCCAGCTTCTTGAATTCTACATTCGCATCCGTAACATTGTTTTTCTCTGTTTCTTTCTTTGTTTCCTCGTTCAGCTTTTCAACATCGAAGGAAAGCTTCAGGTCGTTTCCCTTTACAGATGCTTCCTTCAGGAATTTCTTCATGTCTTCCTTGTTCATTTTAAAGGTATCCGCATCAAAATTTACATTTGGAATACTTGCAGTACCCATTGCATCCTTCAGACTTGTTTTCTGTTTCATCATATCCATCATGTTCAGGTACATGGTATCGTCCTTAACAAACAGCTGCATGTATTTCTCCAGCTTCTGTCCACTTGCTTCCATATCCATGATCATGCTCAACTGCAGAGGCTTCTTTGTTTCTGAAATAAAACCACCATACAGCTTAATCTTTGCATTTTCCTTATCTACAGTCATATCCATATCTGCAGAGTAATTCGCATTTTTTACCTCGCTGAATTTCTTTACCGAGGATTCCAGCTTATCCAGTGCGTCGTCACTTACCTTGGAACCGGAGCAGGCAGCCATGGAAAACAGCATACCAAAACTTAATACCAGTGCGGCTAATTTTTTCATTTGTTTCTCTCCCTTACTATTTTTATTATAGTTTAATAATACCATAAGGTTCTTTCATTTTGTAGTATTTTTCTACAAATTACAAAAAAGTAAGAAATACAAACTAACTGTGTTTCCCTATGAAATAAACACGGATGAATTGCGTCTTCCGGAAATCTGCGATACACTATATAAATATAAGAAGGAGGTGTCTGTATGATACGAATCGGGCAATCTACAGATATACATCAGCTGGTAAAAGGAAGAAAGCTGATTCTGGGAGGTGTGGAAATTGAACATGAGATGGGACTGCTTGGGCATTCCGATGCGGATGCGCTGCTGCATGCAATAGCGGAGAGTATTCTGGGGGCGCTGGCGCTGGGGGATTTGGGAAAGCATTTCCCGGATACGGATGAAAGATATAAGGATATGAATTCTTTGTGGATGCTGAGGCAGGTATATAAGATTATGGAGGAAAAGGGATATGCAATCGGTAATCTGGATGCCATGATCATGATTGAACGACCCAAAATGGCTCCGCATATTCCGGCAATGAGAAAGCATGTCGCAGAGGCACTGTGCTGTGATATGGAACAGGTTAGCATCAAGGCAACACGCGGGGAAAAGCTGGGCTTCGTCGGTCGTGAGGAAGGTGTGCAGGCACAGTGTGTGGTACTGCTGCATAAAAAGGAAGGCATTGCATAACCGCTTTTCCTTCCAATGATAAAACTAAGAATTATTTTTAATTTTATTCTTAAAACTATTGACGGATTCACTTTTCGGGTATATAATAAGAACGGTTCTTAAGATTGGAGGTTGACATGATAAGAAAGTCTTCCAAGCAGCGTGATATGATACTAAACTATATGAAACAGATAGATGGTCATGTCACACCGGAGCAGGTCTTTCAGGAAATGAATGCCGGCGGCCAGAAAATCAGTCTGGCAACGATTTATCGAAATCTGAATATTCTCTGTGAGATGCATGAAGTCAAAAAGATTGCGCATCCTATAGATGGTTATCAGTACGATAAAACTTGTAAACCGCACTATCACCTGCACTGTATTAAGTGCGACCGCATCCTTGATTTGGATATTCCTTATCTTGAGTCATTCAACGAGGAAATGTCAAAACAGACTGGACTTCCAATCAAGACACACAATATGATGGCAGAGGGTATCTGCCAGGATTGCTTGAAAAAGCAGAATGGTATGGATCAGGAACACTGATCAGAAAATGTAAAGTTAAAAACGGAGGAAAAAAACATGGAATTAAAAGGATCTAAGACAGAACAGAACTTAATGGCAGCATTCGCCGGTGAATCTCAGGCACGTAACAAATACACATATTACGCACAGATGGCTCGTGAAGAAGGTATGGAGCAGATCGCTGATATCTTTGAAGAAACTGCACGCAATGAGCAGGAGCACGCAAAGCTGTGGTTCAAGGCTCTGCATGAGGATAAGGTTCCTACAACTGCAGTTAATCTGGAGGATGCAGCTGCTGGTGAAAACTATGAGTGGACTGACATGTACAAGGGATTTGCGGAAACTGCAAAAGAAGAAGGCTTTGCTAAAATCGCATTCCAGATGGAGCAGGTTGCTAAAATCGAAAAACACCACGAAGAACGTTACCTGAAGCTGCTGGAAAACGTGAAGAACGGTAAAGTATTTGAGAAAGATGAAGCTACTGTATGGGTATGTGATATCTGTGGATACCGTCACGAAGGAACTGCAGCACCAAAGGCATGTCCGGTATGTGGATACTCCGGAGCTCACTTTGCTGAAGAAGCTAAAAACTACTAAGAGAAAGTCATTAAGAAAACACGGCATAGATCCGTGTTTTTTTATGCGATATACAGCTTATTTCTAAGCCGTGATTTTATAGCACTATTGGTGTTGGGGCACTGCCTTCTTATGCATAGCGATAAACGCGACTCTTCAGGTTCAGCATCTTCCTTATGATTCTATCGCACCTGGAATCCTGCGTGTAGGCTTGTGATTATTGTATATAGAAAATATAATTGTTTGTTAATCTACCTGTTGATAAGAAATACTGGTTAAAATGAGCAAAAACATTCAAATTCGTTTATAGTATATATAAAAATGAATGAAAATGCTTGATTTTGTTTCGCTGCAGCCTTATAATTAGATTGTAAGAAAGGGCACTATGGTGTAAAAGGTGACAAAATGAAACCAACAAAAAAAGCATGTGAAATGACGACAAAGGAGCTTGCACAGTATATTGATTATTCCGTATTAAAACCTGAATTTACAGAGGAGGATATCATTGCTCTTACAAAAGACGGCGTCGAGCTGGGCTGTGCTACAATCTGTATCAATCCAGGATATATGGATCTTTGTGAACCATATGTTAAGGGAAGCGAAACAATGCTGTGTCCGGTATGTGACTTCCCATTCGGGACGAGCTCAACAGAATCTAAAGTGAAGCAGATTGAAATCGTAGCAAAATACGATACTGTAAAAGAAGTGGATATCGTTGCTAATTTCGGTCTGATCCGTTCCGGTAAGTTTGATGAAGTCACGAAGGATCTGAAAGCATGTGCGGATGCTGCTCATAAATATGGCAGAGAAATCAAGGTGATTTTTGAAACAGATGCTCTCAATGAGGAACAGGTGCGTAAAGCATGCAAATGCTGTATCGATGCAGGGGCAGATTTTGTAAAAACCAGCACCGGATTCCTTACAGGCTTTGAATCACACGGAGCAACACCGGAAATCATTAAGGTTATGATGGAAGAGGTTGACGGTAAATGTAAGGTTAAGGGAAGCGGATGCATTCGTACCAGAGAACATTTCCTGCAGCTGATCGATATGGGAATCGATCGCATGGGTGTTGGATACAAGTCTGTACCGGTAGTTTTAGGTCTGGATAATAAGGTTTCCACAGATAATTACTAATATCGGATAAGAAGCGAAGAATATAGTAAAGAGGCAAATAGGGATGCCTCTTTTTTTACTGTGGAAATATTATCAGCAGTACGATACCGGAAAGCTGTGTGGTAACTCTCATACATATTGTACATAAAATGTTATATTAGCTGTACTGTGAATGTATGTATGGTTGTAAAGTATGAAAGATGTCGTACTGCATACCTGAATATTATAAAAGAACATACAATTGTATCTATGCAATTGCTGATCGATATACGAATCCTTTAAAACAAAATGGCTGCTTACAAGAAGAGCTGCTATGTATTCGTATCGATTTAGAGAAATGAATGGTTTTCCTTTGAAAAACAGTAAACTAATCAGAATATGAGATAAACAAGAAACAAAAGCTTGCTAAATATGGAAAATACCAAATAAAATCACAGTTTCGAATATATTATTTTATAATAACAAACATTTTTCTGCTTTGAATAAGCAGAATTGTAACTGCAATGCTGTCAAACGTGCATGAATGTGCAAATAATAAAAAGGACGCGTGTCATTTATAAGTATATTGCTATTTATAGTTTTGTAAACGATTATACAAATAAATATAATATCCTTGTAATTACAGCAGGTCTGATTTTCCAAGGGGTAGGGGCCGTGAAATGTGAGAAAGGATGACTTGCTGTTGAGCTACTTTATGCAGAGAAAAGGAGATGAAGTTATGATTACTTGGGTACAGGCTGCACTGCTGGGTCTAATGAGCTGTACAGCAGCGTCCATCCCTGCCGCACTGGGTACGACGATTGGTAACTATACATTAAATCGTCCGTTGATTGCCTCATTATTTGTCGGGTTGACATTGGGTGATGTAGAGGGCTGTATCAAACTGGCTATTCCTATGCAGATTATCTATATCGCAGTTGTAACACCTGGAGGAACCGTTGCTGCCGATCTTCGTGCAGTATCGTATATCGGTATCCCGCTTGCCTATGCAACAGCGAAATCACAGGGGCTTGATCTTGGCGGTCCGGAAGCACTGGGACTTGCCGGATCCATTGGTGCACTGGTAGGTACGGTCGGCACGGTACAGTTTTATGGAACTGCTATGATGAATCTTGTCTGGCAGCATATCGGATGGGCAAGACTTGATAAAAAGGATTTTGGTATCATAACAAAGGTCAATGTGATACTTCCGCTGATTTCGCATATTCTTGTATCCTTTATTCCGGTCATGCTGATTACCTATTATGGTGCTGGAGCTGTTACAGATTTTAAAACGGCGTTGCCAATGGATTCCTGGTATATGAAATCGCTGTTTACTATCGGCAGCTTACTGCCTGCGGTAGGGATTGCAATACTGCTGAAATCTGTCGTAAGCAAAGCAACCGATTTGATTTTCTTCCTGTTTGGCTTCACGGTTGCGGCATCCATGCATTTAACTCTGATTGCGGCAACTGCAGTCGGTGCTGTATTCGCACTGATCAATTATCAGATGACGATGATTCGTTTGAGAGGTGCAAAGACAAATACAAATGAAGAGGAGGATATCTGATATGAAGAAGCTTTCGAAAAAAGTTTTATCCAAATCCTTCTGGCGCTGGTTTTACGGAAATCTAACATGCTTCTCTCATGAGCACATGCAGACCTTCGGTTATATGTGGTCCATGCTGCCAATCGTTCAGGAACTGTATGACTCCAAGGATGAGCAGGCTGAAAAGCTGAAGACCTATTACCCATTCTTCAACACGGAGCCGCAGATTGGTTCCATTGTTGTCGGCATAACTGCTGGTCTGGAAGAAGCACGTGCGAACGGTGCTGAAGAAATTGATGATGAGATGATCAATGGTATTCGCGCCGGTTTGATGGGACCTCTTGCAGGCATTGGTGACTCTTTGATTGTCGGCACCTATATTCCGGTACTGCTGGGTATCGCATTGGGGCTTTCAGAGGGTGGCTCACTGATTGGTCCTCTGTTCTATATTATCGTATGGAATATCACAAGTATTTTATTTCAGAAATGGATTTATGGAAAGGGCTATGAGCTTGGCGGTTCAGCTGTGGAGGTAATTGTCGGCGAACAGGCAACTGCATTGCGTGAATCTGTCATTGTAATGGGTCAGGTAATCGTAGGTGCCATGGCCGGCACCTGGGTTTCAATTACAACGGCTGTACAGCTGACAACTTCTATTCAGAATAAAACAGAGATGGTCATTGAAGGCTCTAAAGTTATCGAAAAGGTTACAGGAACTCAGGAAGTACCTGTACTACTGCAGGAAAAGCTCGATGGTGCATTTCCCGGCGTTCTGACTCTGCTGTTTGTTATGGGCTGCTGGTGGCTGATGGCGAAAAAAGGAATCAGCCCGATCAAGATCATGCTACTCATGGTTGTGATTGCTGTTGCCGGAGTTCTGGTTGGATTCTTTGATCCGGGTCTGTCATATTAAGAAAGACAGATAAAGAGAGGAATTGTTGCATCCCTGATGGATAAATGTATGTAATTAAATATGATGCAGCTTCCTTCTGAAATACAGACATCTCCTTTTCCAAGACAGCGACTGTCATGTTTGTAATCTCCCTTTGGAAGAGCTGCTATCATATAAAAAATCATCGATACTGCTTCGATGATTTTTTAGTACAGTATGATGGATAGTTCAAAGCCTCCGGGAGATAAACGGTTCAGACTCTTCGATAAAGCTTAAAGCTTTTTTAGATATGAATATATGTAATGAAATGATGTATTCCTGCAATATAAGCCGGATGATGAACTGCTTGTGGAGCATCCATATAGGACTACTCTTTGCTGTTGTATGGAAATGGTGCAGTACAGCTGCTATTTGACAGCAATGAAATGATCCGGAAGTGTTTCCATTCCTGTCGTGCGATTGATAAAAACATCTTCAAATTCATCCAGCTGAGCAAACGTACAAAAGCCCTTTACGTGCAGCTTGCTGTCATCGATCAGAAGATAATTATGATTTGATAATTCCATAGCGATACGCTTCAGCTCTCTTGTGGCCATCTCGGCTGTAAAAGCCTTCTTCATGCCCAAACTAACTCCGGCACAGCCGATAAAGGCACGGTCAAAATTATAGAGACGCAGCATATTTTGAGCTTCATTGCCCTCACTCATTCGATACTTCGTATTGAATTCTCCACCGATGACAATGATTTTAGCCTTTGGATTCTGAACATTCTGTACGATTAGGTGATTGTTTGTCACAATTTTAATCGGTCTGCTGCTTAGAAAGTGAATCATCGGTACAATACTGGTACCACCATCCAGAAAAACACACTCCCCATCCTCTACCAGTGTGCTGGCAGCTTTACAAATCCGCAGCTTCTTATCATAATGAATGGACATGCGTTCCATCATTTTTATTTCCGCTTCATCTGTCAGAATGCGTTCCCGTTCTTTTTTTACAGCGCCCCCGTAAATTCTGTCAACCTTATTTTCATCATCCAGCTCAAGAAGGTCTCGGCGTATGGAGGATTCCGATACATGCAGCTCTTTGGCAACCTGTTTTACCTGTATCGTCTGTTCCGATTCCAGTTTTTTTAGAATATACAGCTTTCTTTCAGCTGACAGCATGTCTGTTCAACTCCTATCTTTATGGCTTATCAGAGGTATTTATCCTTATGTATGTGTGTGTCTGGTGCGGTATGCAAACTGTAGTCAGCATATTCGTTCATAGCTTTATTATACGAGAATAGGAAGAGCATTACAAGCACTATTGCACGAATATTATCGAAAATGTACGATTTATTATGGATATAGATGTTAAAATGAGCATAAACAAGCAAATAAGCAGAAGGAATGTAAATAAAAAAGTCATCCTTTTTCCGGAAGGCAGTCTGTCACTAGAGCTGTTCAGCCGGTAAGGATGAGTATATGTAGGAGCTGTTAATCTGTCAGAGTAAGCAACAGCTGCCTAAACTCCTGAAAGCTTATACATTCCTTGATCTGATCGGGTACATGCTTCTGAGAGAACAGCAGAATCAGGGCTTCATACAGCTTTCTGAATAAATGTGACTCCTGTTCGTGTATGGCGATCAACAGGACAACATGAACAATCTGCTTGTCCCAAGTGATACCCTGCTTCGACAGGGCGAGAGCTATGCCGGTCCTTCTGGCGTCCATTTTCATGGAATGAGGAACGGCGATGCATCCAAAGGCTGTGGAAGCGGCCTCCTCCCGCTTGATTACATCCTCATAAAAGGATGGAAAGGTATAGCCCTGTGCATAGAGCTTATCGTGGAGGATACGGATTATCTGTTCTTTTTTCAAACCGGCATCTGTATGCAGATAGAAAAGCGATTCATGAAAAAAGTCAGAAAAGCTCTCAGAGAGGATATGCAGCTTTTTCTGATCCATAACCTCCTGTATTTTTTCGAATATCTGCTTAAGATCCATTGCTTTTTTCAATGGAGGAATCATCAGCATATGCGGATACTCTTTTTGTACGGGAATTGTGGTAAACAACAGGTCGATGGCTGTATCCGGCAGCTGTGCTTCATAGGAGCATGCAGCACTGATACAGATTTCAGAATCAAAATGAATGAGAAGATAATTATAGATTTCCTGCCTGCTATTTTGATAATCCGGACACAGCAGTACGCATTTCAGCTTTCCGCTGTCGCTGCTCTGCCGTTCGATATCGGCACCGATGTGCATAGCAAGATAAGCGGTTTCATCTGCAGTGATGTGGAGATTACAGGAAGCCTCCAGATAATTTGCGACATAGATTGCGCAGTCGAACAGCATCGGGCAGGAGGCCTGAATGCTTTCCAGCAGCGGGTTGCGCAATGAGGTGTTTCTCTTACAGCGGGCAAATAAATTCTTGAAATGCAGAGCAAGCGGATACAGCAGCGTATCCTTATCGAGCTGTAAACCATACTGCCGGTTGACAGAGGATATAACGGTCTGTGTGATTTCATAGATATCCTGTCCAACAACGGTAATCAGCTCCTGTCGGCTTTCCGCATGGCAGAGGTTGATGCTGGTGGTGACAAGGTTGTGAATATCACAGCGTTCTGGATCCAGTAAGGCAACATGAAAGCTTTTTTCTAATTCGTCTATCACAGACACCGTAATTTCTGAAAGCTCAGGCTGCTCCTTTTGTGAATGCTCAATCGTATTGCCGCTTTGCATACGGTCAAGCAGTATGGCAAGATGCAGTGTCAGATTTGTATATCCGAAGTCATTGATATAGCAGCTGTGCTTCTTGAATGTCTCATGCAGGATATCATGAATCTGCTGCACATTCAAATTCGGGAATATATCCTTCAATGTCTGTAAATCCACAAAGCGTTCACTAGACTCCTGATAAATGATGTCTGTCAGAAATTTTCGTTTATGTCTTTCCTCCCCGTCCGCATATATCATATCATTACGGCATCGAAAGGTGATTCCGGTATCCTGATACTCTTTGTTCATGCGATTCAGCAACCCTTTTATGGATGAATAGCTCAAATATAGTTCATCGCAAAGATCATACAGATCGATTTCCTGCGCGTGGTCAATGAAAAACTGCCGGATGATATAAGAGCTGCGCTCCTGGTATGTCTGCGGAATATCACTTTCTGCTTTCACATGCGTATCTGTATCAATACGGTATCCTCTGGGACCTGCCGCAATCAGATCAGGAAATTCCTCCTGTATGGCGGCAACGTAGTTTTTTACCGATCGCGGAGTAACATTAAGCAGTCTGGCAAGCTGTGTGGAAGAAATCGGCTGTTTCTGCTGTCTTATTATATGGACAAGCTCCTCATGTTTCTTTTTCATACGCATACCTCTCTCTTTACTGTTATTATAATGCAAGAAGTAAACAAAGCAAAACGAATCTTTTTCACTACAGGGATGAAAATATAAAAACTTTCACCCCTGCAAGGAAAGATTACAAGTTGAGCATTTTCTTTATACCGGAGATAATATAGGCGTGGAACAGTTCCAGTACCAACAGGAGGTAGAAAAGATGGAAAAACTGAATATATTATTATGCTGCGGAGCAGGGATGTCCAGCGGCTTTCTGGCACAGCAGATGCGCGGTGCAGCAAAAAAACAGGGGATCATGGCCAAGGTGGAAGCAAAGAGTCAGAACAATATAGCGGATGATCTTCCGAAGACGGATATTCTGCTCATCGGGCCGCATTTATCCTATGCGTTTGATGAATTAAAGGCGATGTGTGGTCCGTATGCAGTTCCGGTTCTGATGATACCGAAGGATATGTATGCAGGACTGGATGGAAAAGGACTGCTTGCTTTATGTATGGAAACGTTAAAGGAAAAGGGATAGAGCTATGAATACATTTATTAACTGGCTGGGCTCCAGCTTTGCACCAAAGGTCGCAAAGGCCATGGATAAAAAAATAATACGTACACTTTCCGGGGCATTGATGGCCAATGTGCCGATTCTGCTGCTGGGGAGTATCATCTCCATATATAATCTGCTTGCGGGTTATGTCTCCTTTCTTCCGGATCTTTCTCCGGTCTATAATTTCAGCTTTGGCATTATGTCGCTGACACTTGTTTTTCTGGTTGGCTATCACGGCGCAAAGGAATATGGGTTTAAGGATTATGGTGTGTCAACCGGCTTAATCGCTTTAATGATGTTCTTTATGGTGATTAAACCGTCTATTGCGGACTTTCAGTTTCAGGTAGCGTTTGGAAGATTCGGAGGCTCCGGTATGATTTCTGCATTCTTTGCGGGTATTGTGACCATTGTGATCAGTAATCTGTATTTCAAGCTGCATCTGTTTGAGGATTCCGTATCTCTTCCGGATTTTTTGATTCGCTGGCTGAATCAGGTTATTCCGGGAATTATCGTGCTTGTGCTTACTACCATCCTTATTTACTGGTGCAATATTGACCTATTTGAGCTCATTACCAAGCTGTTCTCACCACTGATCAGTATCGGTCAGACCTATCCGGGCTTTATGCTCTGTATCTTTATACCGGTATTCTTCTATTCATTTGGTATCAACAGCTGGTTTATGAATCCAATCACCAGTCCTATCGGTCTTGCAGGAATCACCGCAAATGCAGCTGCATTTGAACAGGGGCTGCAGCCGACAAATATCTATACATCAAATGTAACCTTTTCGGTAATCTTTATCGGAGGTATGGGAATGACACTGGCTTTGAATATCATGATGCTCAAATCCCGCAGTAAGAGAATCAGGAAGTTCGGACAGATTGCTATGATACCGTCGCTGTTCAATATCAATGAGCCTCTGGTATATGGGGCACCGATTGCCTTGAATCCGATTTTAATGATACCGATGTGGATCAATGCACTGGTTCTGCCAACGATTGCATGGTTTGCGTTCTCCAGCGGTCTTGTCACGATTCCGCATGCTGTCATGAATGTGAACCAGCTGCCGATGCCGATTTGTTCCTTTCTGGCAACACATGGTGATTTCCGTGCCGTGATTCTGGTTGTAGGCATGTTCCTGCTGTCATGGCTGATCTGGTGGCCGTTCTTTAAGGCACATGAGAATAAAATGGTGAAGGAAGAAATGGAGATGGAAGCAAATGACTGATGAAAACAATGAGCTGATACTGAGTGCAATGGAGATTCTGACGCATGCCGGAGATGCCCGTCTGCATACCAAAGAGGCATTAAAATATGTACAAGCATTGCAGTTTGAGAAGGCGGATGCCTGCCTGAAGGAAGCCAAAAAAGAGATAACACAGGCTCATGCGGCACAGACAGAAATTATTCAGGCCGAAGCACGGGGTGTGCAGTATGAATACTGCATGCTGTTCAATCATGCGCAGGACACACTGATGACAATCAACAGTGAAATTGAATTGTGCAGTTCTCTAATCGATACCTTTCGCAGCTTTGCGGCTATGTTTGTAAAAAAGGAGGAAAGCTGATGAGTGTGTTTCCTGAAGGTTTTCTATGGGGTGGCGCAAGTGCTGCTGTTCAGATGGAGGGAGCCTATCTGGAGGATGGAAAAGGGTTGAATGTTGCGGATATCCAGATTTGTTATAAAAAAGCTGCAGGCGGCGGCAATACCAATTATACCAGAGAGCTTTTGAAGCAGCGTATTGCAGATGTGTAGGCAGAAAAGCAGCAGCAATATTATCCAAAGCATAAGGCGGTGGATTTCTATCACCGATATAAAGAATACATAGGTTGGATGAAGGAGTGTGGCTTTAAGGCATTTCGAATGAGTATCAGCTGGGCACGGATTTTTCCGAATGCGGATGATGAATATCCCAATGAAGCGGGACTTCGGTTTTATGATGAGGTGTTTGATGAATTGCACAGACAGGGCATCGAGCCGATCGTCACACTGACACATTACGATATGCCGTTAAAGGTGGTAACACATTATCAGGGATGGTATGGCAGAAGGACGATTGATCTGTATGAGCGTTTCGCACAAACCTGTTTGAAAAGATATAAGGACAAGGTTACATACTGGATCGTAATCAATCAGATCAACCTGATTTTTGGGGAGTCCTTCAGCTCATTGGGAATGGTTATGGATGAGTATGAGGATTTCACTGCCGAAAAATATCAGGCGGTGCATCATGAGTTTGTGGCAAGTGCGGGAATCGTCAAGGCTGCAAGAGAACTTGATCCTGCGTTAAAAGTCGGTATGATGCTGGCAGATCAGCTGACGTATGCAAAGACCTGTGATCCGCAGAATGTAAAGATAGCGATTGAGAAAAACCGGATGAAGGATTTCTTCTTTGCGGATGTACAGCTGCGTGGAGAATACCCGGGATATGCGAAAACGTGGTTTAAGAAGCATGGTATCACGATTCAGATGGAGGATGGTGACGAGGAGCTGATCCGTTCGTATACCATGGATTTCCTGGCAGTCGCATATTATTATAGTCACTGTGTTGATGAAAATGGAAATCGGTGCGCCAATCCGTACACAAAGGCGACGGAGTGGGGCTGGACGATCGATCCGGTTGGATTGTACAATACGATGGCACAGTATTGGGATCGTTACGGCGTACCGATGATGATTGCAGAGAACGGTGTGGGGGTGGAAGAGGCATTGGGAAGTGATGGCTGCATACATGACGAATACCGGATTGATTATCAGAAACGCCATATTCAGGAGTTAAAGGATGTAATGGAAGAGGGTACGGATATCTTCGCATATACCATGTGGTCACCATTTGATATCGTCAGCGGAAACAGCTGTGAAATGGAAAAGCGGTATGGGCTTATTTACGTGGATATCGATAACGAGGGAAATGGCACTGGTAAATGTATACCAAAGGATTCCTTCTACTGGTACGCTCGCCTTATAAAATCGAACGCAGAGAACTTATAGGGTGCACAACGTGTGCCCATGTGATCGAATCAAACGCGGAGAATCGACCTATCATACAAAAGGAACTACTACAGAAAAAGAATAATAGTAAAAAAGATGCAATACAGAAATATGCAATTCATAGCGTTGATGAATTGCAAGATACCTGTAAGCATCTTTTCATTATTCTAAATACTTTCTTGTGTATGTGTCTTTATAAATTGTACTATCTCAAGAGAATTATGAAATCTCTTTATACATTGTCGAAAATCCGTTTCCTTGATCAAGTTGGCTACTGCGACCAAAGCATCCAGATGTTCGATATTATCTTTAGAACAGAAGGAAAAGAAGACCTGAAGCTTTTTTCCATTAATAAATTCTACCGGTTTTTTTAAAATTAACAAGGTCATGCCTGTTTTTCTGACCGTTCCTTCATTCTTCGCGTGGGGAATAGCAATTCCATCATCAATTATCATATAGGACCCATAATTTTCAAAAGAATACAGCATTTGTTCCTGATAACGCTGATCCACATAACCGTTTACTACGAGCAGACCACCTGCTGTACGTATCGCATCTCTCCAGTTTTCAGCAGGATAATTCAGAAGGATATTCTCTGCCGGCAGGATATCAAGGAGTGTTTGGTCACGGCCATCATCCCGTATCAATAAATCCTGCAATGCCTCGCTCAGGTTTTTCTTCAACTCCGCATAATCATGGATTGTGCAGGATTTTTTCACAGCCTCCAGAATAGCGGTCATACGAACTCGCTTTTTTCGCTTTACAAGCAGTTGCTCATCCAGCAGTTGAATATCCTCACTGCTTAAGACAGGATGCACATGAAGAATCGGAAGGTCGTTACAATATTTCAGAGTATTGATTGTTGTGACAATCATGTCCACCTGATGCAGCAGCTCATACTGTTTTAAATAATGGTAGGGAATACAATCGAGAACATTCACCTCATAGGTATCTGACAGCTGCTGTTCCAGAAGTCTGCTGGTTCCATATCCGTGCGAACAGATTATCAGAATATTCTTTTTCTTACTATTGTTTTTTTCGCACCGGTTAATTGCTGCCTTGAAATGCAATGTCAAAAGAGCGGTTTCATCCTGATCCTGATGCTCACCTGTAAAGAAATTCAACTCTGTAAGCACCTGCTTCATCACCTCATATTCCTTGGGAAACTGTTGTTGAATCAGGCGGTAATCCATATCTGATACAGGAATATGGTTCAACAGGCGATACATAGTCGGGCGAAGATGCGTCAAAAGACTTTCATAGAGAGTACGATCCTGATTTAGGTTTAACTGATAATATTTGCTGTACAGATTGATGATTTTAGATACAAGCAAATCGTGTTCAAACCATTCATTTTCCCGAAGATTACTGTTTTGTGCATAATTTGAACCAATTAACAGGGAAGACAGCTGCATTGCTTCATAACGATTCAGGTCTTGCTTAAGCAGTTCCTTATTTGCTTCAATCACCTTATACTCCGGGCATGTAATGAGGAAATACTCATTATCACAGGATAACAGAGTCTGCTGTGCTGCTGTTCTGGCTAAAATAATCAGGCAGGAATAAAACATGATAGAATAACTATGGTCAGATAAAACAAAACCAAGCTCTTTCTGTATAACATGTAAAAAATTATGAATTTGTTCCTCCGCAAGATCAGTACGCCAGTGATAAAGAATCTCAATCAGAATTTTCTGCTGTGTTTCCGGCAGCTTTTCATATTCCATAAGCAGCTGCAGTAAAAGCTTGCGTATGTTTTCTTCAGAACCGGTGAGCACCAGTCCTTTTTTATGCTCCTGTAACAGCTCCAGGTGATACTTTGTAAGAGTTGTACGAATATCATCCATATAGCTTTTGGCACTGGAGCGTGAGATATCAAGATTTCTTGATACGGCACTCAGGTTGATACTACCCTCAAAGCACAGAGTGTACAGCATGAATTTCTTTTTGGTATCTCCACTGTACAGCTGTGGGCGCTTTTCCTGTAAAAAGCCTTCAACATAGGAACGGTCCTGCAGTGTACAGATTTTTTTTATAATTGAAATTCCATGCTCCTTTAGCTCATAGTTTAGATTATTCACATAATAGCGGATACTGCGTTCGCTGACTGAAAAGTAATCCGACAAATCCTTAATACTCATGGGGGCTTTCTTATTATATAAAAGAGAAAGCAATTCTATATCTTTATCTGACAGCATACTATCACCTTCATGCACATTATAACAGATATAGATATTTTTCGTACGACAGATTTTTTCACATTTATGTGAAAGAAAGTGGTGGGGATACTTTTCTTCACAATAAAATGAAACCGAATACAAATGTATTTCTTTTGTTTTGCATGATACCATATGGGTGTAAAGAAACAGGACGCTACCGGAGGTACCATTTATGATTACTGATTTACTGGGAAAACATGTGCAGACTGCAGAAAGAGCAGAGGACTGGAAGGACGCCATTCGCATGGCGGCTGCACCGCTTCTGGAGAATGGAAGTATTCGAGCATCATATATTGATGCTATGATTCACAACGTTGAGGTGAATGGACCGTATATCGTTATAATGCCGGATGTGGCGATGCCGCATTCCCGCGTGGAAGACGGTGCTTTGAAAACGGATATATCCATTCTGAAGCTGAAGGATGGTGTCGCATTTCCTCAGGACAATATCGTACATCTGATTATTGCTTTATCCGCCAATGACAATGATGCACATATGCAGCTGCTCAGTGATATGGTTGACGTATTTATGGATGAGGATAAAATGAATGGCCTTCTGCATGCGGAATGTGTAGAGGATATCAGGAGAGTGCTTGCATGAGCAGAGTCACCTTTCCGCTTGTAATCAACGGATTTACGATTTCAGCAGATTATGAGCAGGAGGATATGGAAACGATATTCCTTCCGCTGCTTCGTAAGCTGAGTGAATTTCAGAAAGAGAAAAAACGACGGCTTCTGGTCTTTCTCGCTGCACCGCCGGCTGTAGGGAAATCCACACTGGCTAGTGTACTCGCCCATCTGTCCAGAGTTGATGAACAGCTTTGTGAAATACAGGATATCGGATTAGACGGGTTTCATTATCCGCAGCGCTACCTTGATTCCCATACCATGCTGAAGGATGGAATCAGGATCCCATTACGTGATGTTAAAGGTTGTCCGGAAACCTTTGATATAAAAAAACTGACAGAGGCTTTACGTATCATCAGAGATCAGGATATAACTTGGCCGGTTTATGATCGAAATCTGCATGATGTTTTCGAGGATCAGATTCAGATATCCAAGGATATACTGCTTCTCGAAGGAAACTGGCTTCTGTTACAGGAGGAAGGCTGGAAGGAGCTGAAACAGTTCTGTGATTACAGTATCTTCATTCAAGCCGAAGAGGACATGCTGAAACAGCGTCTGATTGAGCGGAAGATACAGGGAGGACTTTCCCGCAGCGAAGCGATTGCGTTTTACGAACGCAGTGACGGCAGAAATGTTTCGCGGGTCCTACAGCATTCCATGCAGGCGGATCTGACTCTCAGACTGTCACAGGATATGAGATTTTGTAAGGAGGAAATAAAATGAATCGAGCGAAGCTGCAGGCATTCGGTGGATTTCTGACCGCTATGGTCATCCCGAATATGGGTGCCTTTATCGCATGGGGATTTATAACGGCTCTGTTCATCCCTACAGGATGGATACCGAACGAAGGCTTCAATGAACTGGTAGCGCCAATGGTAAAGTATATGCTGCCAATGATGCTTGCCTATTCCGGGGGAAAACTGGTACACGGCGAACGTGGGGCGATTGCTGGATGTGTAGGAACCTTTGGACTGATTGTTGGTTCTGAAGTAAATATGTTTCTTGGCGCAATGATTATGGGACCGCTGAGTGCATGGTGTGTAAAACAGTTTGACCGGCTGATTGACGGAAAAATTCCTGCCGGATTTGAGATGGTTGTCAACAACTTCTCCCTTGGTATTATCGCAATGATTCTGAGTCTTTGCTCTTACGCAGCAATCGGACCTGTTATTGAGTTTGCGAATGAAATGATCACCAGTATGATTACATCACTTGTGAAAACAGGATTCCTGCCGCTGTTATCTGTAGTAAATGAGCCTGCAAAGGTACTGTTCCTGAACAATGTTATTGATCAGGGCGTCTATTATCCTTTGGGAATGCAGCAGGCTGCGGAAGCAGGGAAATCCATCTTCTTTATGGTTGCCAGTAATCCCGGTGCCGGGCTTGGTCTTCTGCTTGCCTTCTCTTTCTTCGGTAAGGGAAACAGTAAGAAAACAGCACCAGGCGCGATCATTATTCATTTCTTAGGCGGTATTCATGAAATTTATTTCCCATATGTGCTCATGAAGCCGCTGATGATCTTTCCGATGATTATCGGTTCCGCATGCGGTATCATGGTGTTTGAATTTTTCGGAGCAGGTCTGGTTGCCGGACCGAGCCCGGGTTCTATATTTGCATATCTGGCTCTGACTCCAAGAGGAAATTTCATCGGTATTCTGGCAGGTGTAGTAACAGCTACCGTGATCAGCTTCCTGCTTGCTTCCCTTATTTTAAAGACAAACAAGGATAACGGTGATGAAAAGCTGGAGAAGAGCATTGAGAAATCCAAGGCTATGAAGCAGGAAGGAAAGGATCTCCTTGCATCTTCATTACAGACAGAAGCAGAGGCCTTAAAGGATATTGCATATATCGCATTTGCATGTGATGCCGGACTTGGAAGCAGTGCGTTAGGGGCCACAGCGTTCAAGAAGCGTCTTCAGAAAATAGGAGTTGAAAAAACAGTACGTAATTATGCTATTGAAAAGGTGCCGGATGAGGCAGATGTTATCGTAACGCACATCAGTCTGCTGGATCGAGCACGCTTGAAATTTCCTAATCGCCGTATTATCACCATTCAGAATTTCATGAATGATCCGAATCTGGATGCGCTTTTCGAAGAAATCAGCAATACAGAAAACTAGAGAAGGGAAGGATATCATGTTAGCAAAAGCTGCCGTACTATGCGGAAAGAATACCATACAAGTTAGGGAACTGGAATTACCGCCAATCGGGGATGATGAACTGCTGGTGAAGAATATATCAAACAGTATCTGTCTGTCTACGTACAAGGCAGCGCTTCTGGGGGAGGATCACAAGCGTGTACCGGATAATATCAGCGAGCGTCCGCCGATTACCGGTCATGAGTTTACAGGCATAATCATGGAAGTAGGAAACCATCTGAAAGACAGATTTCAGCCGGGTGAAAAGTTTGTACTGCAGCCTGCGATGGGGCTTCCAAGCGGTTATTCCGCAGGCTACAGCTATGAATATTTCGGAGGGAATGCCACCTACTGCATTATTCCGAAAATCGCCATTGATCTGGGGTGTGTACTCCCTTACCAAGGAAATTACTTTGCGAATGCATCCCTCAGTGAACCAATGTCCTGCATTATCGGAGCATACCATGCGACCTATCATACAAAACAGTATGTATATGAGCATTTCATGGGCGTAAAGGAACAGGGAAAGCTGGCGCTTATGGGCTGTGCCGGACCGATGGGAATCGGAGCGATTGATTATGCAGTGAATGGGCCGGTTTCATCAAAGCTGATTGTAGTGACTGATATCGATGAGCAGCGTCTGGAACGTGCACGTACACTGATACCGGAAGAAGCGGCAAAGAAACAGGGGAAAACATTGATTTATATCAATACAAAGGATATAGATGCAGTAAGTGAGCTGCGAAAGCTTAGCAGGGGCACCGGCTTTGATGATGTGTTTGTATTTGCCGCAGTACCAGCACTTCTGAAGCAGGCTGACGCAGTATTGGGAAATGATGGATGTCTGAACTTCTTTGCAGGACCAACCGATAAACAATTTGCAGTACCGTTTAATTTCTACAATGTGCATTATGAAGGAACGCATATTGTGGGAACCTCTGGCGGATCAACGCAGGATATGCTGGAATGCCTTACGCTGTCTGCAGAAAACAGACTGAATCCAAGCTATATGATTACACATATCGGTGGGTTGCAGGCTGCACCGGAAACAATTCTGAATCTGCCAAATATACCGGGAGGGAAAAAACTGATTTATCCGCATATCGATCTGCCACTGACTGCGATTGAAAATTTCCGCAGCAGGCAGTCTGAAAACCCGTTGTTTAAAACACTGGCAGATATATGTGAGAGAAATCATAATGTATGGTGTGAAGAAGCGGAGACCTATCTGCTGGAGTATTATCAGGTTTAAAAAGGAAAACGTTGAACCTCATTCTAAGAAAGTAAAGCAGGAATGAGGTTTTTTATGATGTTTCGTTGTAATGTGTTGAACTTATACTCTTACATGTATCAGGCTTATTTCGAATAGAGTATATAAGCATACATAGCGATTCCTACGTAAATAAAAAGCATAAAATCACCTGTCGCTGGTAATCTTATGCCTCATGGATTAAGCGAATACAATTACAAGTGGAATACTTTCCAATCTTCTCTTGCTTGTTTCATATTGCTGGGCGATAAGCCTTTCTGTCACAGTGCTATTTCGCCAGCCGTATCAATTTCTTTTTAAGCTTTCATAATGCTGCAGGATGGTATGATGTAGTTCATGTGTTTTTGGAAAGCCGGTAATGCGTTCTACAACGCTGGAAAGACCCTCTTTCTGTATACTTTCCTGAAGCAGCAGTGCCTGTGGATCATCTGGATTATCATATAAAAAGCCATAAGCTATCGCCTTTGCTATATGATTATATGAAAGACTATTCTCGTAACACATGAGAGCACTTCCTGAAAGCCGATCACCTTTCGACAGCTTGCGAATTGGATCATAGGCAACCCTGTAAATATAATCTACCATATCACCCTCTGCCTGAGGGAATACGCTTAAATTATCGAGTTGCTCCTCTGTGAGCGGATATTTCGCCAGAATACCTGCCTTTATTTCTTTCTCAACGGCTGAAATGAATGCTGAGCCGTTGGCGTCACTGCTGATTTGATTGATTGTTTCATAACCGGAATAATACCCCATGAATGCTCCAGCAGCATGCGGACCGTTCACGATGAAAACCTTGACATCCTTCAGAAGCTCTAGCTGATCAGTAATCTCCATCCATTCTATATCTGAAATATCAACGTTCAGCGGACCCTGAATTAATAGCGATAATACGGCAGTTGTACGTATGTTTAAAGACTGATTGCTTTCAGCGTCCGTACTTCTTCTGATGATGGAATCACGTAGTACAACATGATTGTTGAACCAGATGTGATCTGTATCCGTAAGCATGTGAGAAAATTGTTCATGTATACCCTGCATCATATGATTTTTATTGGTTAAAAAGATGATGGAGAGATTCTGATGCGGATTTTTTTCCTTCCTAACTTTCAGACCGTCCATGAGTGTGATAACCGCCTCCGAGATTTTTTCAGGATATATGACAAACATGATTAAATCAGCCTGAATTATTTTATCTGTAATTGCTTCCTGCCCCCATGTGTATGCTTCAAAATTAGATATACTATGTTCCTCTATTCGATCAAAGCGATGTACGGTAACATGATAGGAACCGGCTTCTCTCAGGTTACTGATTACAACAGGATCAGTGTCAATAAATGTCATATTCCATGCAGGTGAGTTTGCGATTGTTTCTCCGATAAAGCCTTTGCCGAGACGTCCTGCACCGATAATAATTGCTTCTTTCATATTATTTATCTGCCAGCTCAGTTTGAGCGACCGGTTTTTTTAGAAGATTCACTAAAATAGCAGTAACCAGTGTGCCAACGATAATTGCGATAACAAACCATATTTTTTCATCAATGATAGGCAGTACAATCGGTCCTCCATGCGGCGCATAATCCTTTACACCAGCTACTGCTGCAATTGCACCTCCAACAGCACCACCTGCCATAATTGACGGAATGACCTTTGCGGGGTCAGCGACAGCTAGTGGTATAGCACCTTCGGAGATTCCTATCAGACCCATGAATAGAGATGCCTTGCCTGCATCACGCTCCTCCTGGGTATATTTGTTTTTTGCCAGCAATGTCGCAAGCCCCATACCCAGTGGTGCAGTACAGATTGGAACGGCGCAGATGCCGAAGAATTCGTAGTGCCCCTCTGCCATCATCCCAATAGAGAATAAGCAGGCAGTTTTATTAACCGGACCTCCCATATCAACAGTAACCATCATCCCCATGATGATACCCAGAACAATTTTACTTCCGCTTGATAAGCTGGTCAGAAAGCTTTCGACTCCACCCATCGCCATGCCGATTGGATTGGCAAGAATGTACATATAGAAAATACAAACAATAAAGGATGTAACAACAGGAATGATCAGTATTGGCACAACGCTCTTAATCAATTCAGGATAGTGTATCTTCTTCATATATTTAACCAGATATCCAGTCATAAAGCCTAATACCAGCGCTCCCAGAAACCCTGTTTTTACAGCATTTCCCCCGATCGTAATTTCTGTATTCGCGATATAGCCGGCAACTAGTCCGGGAGCCAGAGCGGGTTTGCCTGCAATGGCATAAGCAATATACCCGGCCAGAACAGGAATCATCAGGAACAAACCGGCCCCACCGATTTCCTGTACATGAAGAAGGAATTCATTTTTAATAACCATCCCTTCTCCAGCTACCGCAGTGCCCCCAAATGCGATGGAACCTGCATAGAAGATACCGCCAATCACGGTCATCGGTATCATGTAAGACATACCAGTCATTAAATGGTTTTTAATTTTCTTGAAATCAATACTCATAACTGTCTCCATTCTCTCGTTATACACGAGTGCAAATTTTTATGTATGTTTTTTATAACGTTTGAATCTTGTCATCTGTAGCATTAGCGCTTTCATGACAATGGGTATGATGAATGAAAAAGTATTTTCTTCTTGACTTGAAATGAAGCCGCTCCAATACATCATGTAAAGATTCACATTATGATTTAACTATTATCATTTTTACTATCAACTAATCTTTCGTTTATGTTTTCATCGCTTTAGTCTTTTTAATTTCTGAAGCGTCTTTTTAAAGTAATTGAGCCCTCTTTCTTCCAGCAGTGCGCTTTCATACTACATCTTTCAGAATTGAAGCTTATGGAATCATCTCAGTAATCAGTAGTTTACTGTCTCTTTCAGGTTTATGAGCTATAGAGCTTCCATTTCGAACGGTGTTTTCTTAAACCGCTTTTTCGAGCTTTACGATTGCTGCTTCCGGATTCTTAATAGCATCTGCCACATCAATTTCAACAACGCATTTACCGTCAAAGCGCTCCAATCCTTCCACTGCACAACCGACTGCAATCAAAACTATATCAGCCGTTTTGAGATCATCTTCCGTAATTTCATTTTCTGCCCCCATTGCCCCTTGTGTTTCCAGTTTAATTTGATGACCGCGTTTTCGTCCTGCCTCTTCTAATGCTTCCTGTGCCATATATGTATGAGCGATCCCTGTCGGACATGCTGTGATACCTACAATATTCATTTGTATTCTCCTCTCTATTGCTCGAGTCTGCTTAGACATTCGAATAATTGTGTTTCATTTCCTGCATTGACAACGCTGCTGCGAAATTCATCATGCATAAGGTTTCTGCTTAGCCAGGCAAGAATCTGCAGATGTTCTCTGGTTCTTTTATGTTCTGGGACACCAATCATGAAAATCATGCGGACGCTTTCCTCTCCCCATAAAATCGGTTTCTTCACTGTAGATACAGCCACAAAGGATTCTGTAACATCATCACTTGACCCATGCGGTATTGCAACTTCATAACCGACTGCTGTGGAAAATTCCTCTTCTCTCTGTAATACGGATTTTCTATATGCTTCACCTCCATTCAGTTTGCCGGCTGCTGCGGCTTCATGAATTAGAAAATTGATAGCGTCTGCTTTGTCTTTAAACGTTTTATTTACAAACGTCAGTTGTTTATCGAACATGCTTCCCCTCCTTTATACGTGCCCCGGCTCGCTGATCAGGATATCCATGCTTCCGGTAAGCCGAAAGCTGGTACAGCTGGATGTCACAATAAATCCCTGACCGGCCTTTAAGAAATAGCTTTCATCCTTTATATGAATGTGCCCTTCCCCGCTTAAGATAAGACATAGGGAATAAGTTTCATTGCTTATTGTTTCTGATTCCTGAATTTCATAACGCGTAATTCGGAAAAATTCATTGCTTATGTATTGCAAAATATGATTGTTTCCATGCAGCTCATCACGAATATTCATTTCCGGTTCTTTGTGCGGAAAGCAGATAACATCCAATGCTTTTTCCAAATGCAACTTCCGTGGTGTACCATCCGGTTCGGTATTATCATAATCATAGATACGGTATGTGACATCGCTACTTTGCTGAACCTCAGCAAGAAGCATTTTTCCTTCCACACCATGTACGATTCCAGCCGGAGTAAATACACAGTCACCTGCTTTTACCGGTGTTCTATGCAGCAGCTGTCCCCATTTTCCTGCCAGTGCCAGTTCTTTAAATTCTTCTTTTGTGTTGGCTGTATGACCGCGTATCAGCTTTGTTCCATCATCCACATCAAGATATAGGCAGAACTCTGCTTTACCTAAATCATTTTCATACTTCTCGGCATAGATATCATCAGGATGCACCTGTACGGAAACAGGCCGTGTTATTTCATTGATCTTGATAAGGAGTGGAAAACGTTCTTCCTTCGCATTGTGAAATAACTCACGATGCTGTTTATACACCTCCTTTAGTGAATGGTTTTTATAGGTACCATTCGAGATGATACTCGTACCGTTTTCATGTGCACTAATAGCCCAGTATTCACCGATTTTCTGATTTGCAGCTTCATCGAAGCCAAACGTTTTCTGAATTTTGGTACCGCCGTAAATCTTTTCTTTCAACGGTGAATGCAGAAACAATATTTCATCAGACATTAACATCACTCTCCTTTGACATCTTCATTATGCCACAGTCTCTTTTCTCTGAATATGTCAAAGTCTTTCATATATTTTTGTAAAACATAGTACACGAAAGAAAACGCTACAATGAGCGTTTGTTAATAAGAGTAAGTTTCTCGGCAATTGATATGTGGCTTGTTTATAGAATTACTGTTATAAATTTTCAATTATATTATAGAATTCCGCTCTTGATTTACAATCGCGAATACTTTGTATCGTTTCATGTGATTTAATAATGCGGTAAATATTACTAATCAATTTTCTTGAGCGTTCCTTATTCTGGAAGCTGAAAGCCAGACAGATGATGATATCCACCTTCTCTTTATGCCAAAGCACAGGTTTTTTTAAAGTCATGATTACGATTTTTTCCTTAAGTACATATTTGGTGATGCCATGAGGTATCGCGATACCATTACCTACCTCTGTAGGTGAAATTCTTTCTCTGCTTAGCATGGAATCCAGAAAACCATCTATCACATAGCCGTTGCATTCTAGAATACTACTGATTTTCTGCAGGATTTCATCACTGCTACTATAATTCTGGTTAATAAATAAGGTTTGTTCATCCAGCATTTCCAGAAGTAGATTTTTTATGTTCTCATCTGACTGTGTTGTACTTCCCATATAGATTTGATTTATTTTGCGTACGTCATATGCATCAACCAGGGGTGAAATTAGAATAGCAGGCTTTTTATGATAATCAAGTTGTATCGTAGAAATAATAAAATCAAACTCATCCAGATAGGCCATTTTTAAATCATCAATATTAAATGTTTCAACAACATCAAAGCGCGGCAAATTACGCTTTACTCTGTTTTCTACCAGGGCAGCACTTGCGCCGCTTGAATGAATGACGATTGCAATTTTCTTTGACAGATTAAGGCGTTCAATAGATGCCTGAACGTGGATAAGCAGAAAGCTTATTTCATCGTCAGATAAATGAACACCAAAATTATTCTCAAAGGTCGCCGCAGCCAGAACCAAGACGGAAAATAGGGCGGGATACTGTTCCTTGATTTGGGGAAGGAATGGATTTGTGATATGAATTTTATTCGTTATCCTCGCTACCATGGGAACTACATGAAGCTCAAGCCCCTTCAAAAGCTCATCATCATCAATCAAGTTTTCTCCCAGTACGTTAGAAATCGTCTCTACAAATTCTCTAAGCTGTTCTCTTATCTCATCCGTTCTCGTACCTGTATAATGTAATGTGTTTTCATGATAGACACCGGAAACACGGGCATTCAGCCAGCGTATATCCTGTTCTTTTAATTCAATATGATGTGCATCTTTCAGCCATTTTGATAATTCCACTGTTACAGGCCAAGTTTTCATTCTGTGCAGCTCTGATACGACTGGGCGATAGGTCGTCTGAACAAGAAAGTGCATCTTTGCAATGCGGTCAAGAAAAATAGCAAATTGAATGAATATCTGATAATAATACATATCATCCATCAGCTCACAGGAAAGCTTATCTGTCACAAAATGTATCATTTGTTCAGCAATTGCCATATGATTTTTATGTACATAGGAGGCTAGTATTTTTTCACAGGTCTGCAGATCATAGCTTTCCTTAGAAGAAATTTTCGATTTAAATTGTTCAAATACATAATTCCGCTTAGCACTGCGAATATGCTGTTCTTTCCCATTTACGTAAGTCCCACTCTTATCTCTTGTGAGAAACAATTCATTTTTCTGAAGACTTCTATCTACATATTCCAGGTCATTTACAATACTGCTTTTGGATACCTGATATTTTTCTTCCAGCGTTCTCACAGACACCTTCTGATCCCTCATTAAAAGGTTTTCCAATAATTCCTGCCGCCTGGCTTCTGTATAGTCTTGATTGAGATAGTCCTGGTCAAGATAGGACCGAAATCTTCTTTTCTCCTCATCACTGCCCTCCAGCAGATAGCCCTGCTGTTTTTGCTTGACCAGCTGTAAATCATATTGTTTTAATTCAAAGTCAAGTTCCTTTAGATAATTATAAGCTGTCTTTGCGGAAATCGAGAGCTTCTCTGTGAAATAAGATACCGGAATACTCTCCTCACTGTTTAGCAGTATCATATAAAATGTCCTTAGCTTGTCATTTGCCACCGTACTTCACCTCCAGTAATCTGTTATCTTTTATATTATTCTACACATGTATACAAATAGTATTATAACGTATAATAATTGAAATGAATTAAAATATTACTAATAAATATTCCGTATCTGTAACGCGCTATGTAAAAATCAGCAGGGAATACCGGCCATGCCGGCTGTTTTTGCATGCAATCATGCTCATTCATCTTTAGAAGAAATGAAAAAAAGAAGCTTCTCAGTCCATTGGTATACAACAGATTTTGAAACTTCCGTATTTAAATTCGCTTTTCTCAGACATAATTATTGTATCGGGATAGCCAGTATGCGCAGCCTTTATTTTTTCACGATTTCAAACAAGCTCTTCTGACCCTTAGCTACAGAGCCGTTTGTTTTTATCTTTATTTCATATTTACTGCTGTCAAGATTTGTAAAGATAACAGGTGATATAGCAGATATCTGCTTTTCCTTCAACAGCTTCAAATCCACATCGGCAAGCTTTTGTCCTGCTGTTACGCTGTCCCCGGCTTCGACATGTAATGTAAAGCCTTCACCATTCAGATTTACAGTATCCAGACCAAGATGCAGCAGCACCTCATTTTTCTTTGTATCAACCAGCGATATCGCATGCTTTGTAGGGAATATACTGATTACGGTTCCATTGATTGGGGATGTGATTTCACCGTTATTCAAATCTACAGCAAATCCGTCTCCCATTGCTCTGCTTTTGAAAACCTCATCAGGAACAGCGGTAATCGGCATGATAATTCCAGTATAAGGGGAAACAAGCTGTTCAAGTGCTTTTGGATCCTCACTAATATTGATATCACCCTGCACACTGCTGATGCTTTCTCCGGTAATGGTTGCGCCCTTCATCATGGCAAGCACGCCTTCCTTCATAGCTACTGCTTTCATACCATAAATGACCTGTATATTTTTTCCTAGAATACTGACACCGCTGGCCTGCAGGTTGGTGAAGGCATCTTTATCCACTTTACTAACCTCATGTACATCAACGCGCAGTCTTGAATAGCATGCATTGACATGTACAATATTGGAAGAACCACCGAGTGCTTCGATCACCTTTGTGATAAGCTCTGTATCACTGATTGCAACATCATCAACATCAGTTTCCTTTTTCGCCTCACGTCCCGGTGTTTTCAAATTCCATTTTTTGATAGCGAAGGTAAACAGGAAATAGTAGATAGCGAATAATGCGATACCTACCGGAATCACGATCCACCAGTTTGAGCGGTTTGTCAGAACATTAAAGAACAGATAATCCAGGGATCCGCCGGAGAAGGAAAAACCAAGATGTGCACCGAGCAGGTTCATAGCCGCAAAGCCCAGACCGGCAATGACTGCATGAATCAGGAATAATACAGGTGCTGCGAATATAAAGCAAAATTCAAGTGGTTCCGTGATACCGCAGACAAAGGAGGTGATAGCCCCTGACAGCATGATACCGGCAACCTTCTTTCTGTTTTCCGGTCTTGCACATTTATACATTGCAAATGCTGCGGCCGGCATACTGAACATTTTCAGAACAAATAAACCATTCATGAAGGTTCCTGCCGTAAGCGGAACGTTATCGGCAAGCTGTGCAAAGAAGATCAGCTGATCTCCGTTTACAACCTGGCCGGCCTGGTTTACATATTCACCAGCCTGCAGCCAGAAAGTCGGCCACCATACATGATTCATACCGAATGGAATCGTCAATCGTTCTACAAAGCCGAACATGAAACCCGCAGCAGCAGAGTTCATGTTGGAAATTGTCGCAGACAACGCATTGATGCCATCCTGGATCGGAGGCCATACAAAGCACATAACGATACCGAGAAAGAAAGCCGCAAATGCTGTGATAATCGGTACACTGCGCTTACCGGCGAAGAAAGCAAGTGCCTGAGGCAGTTCTACCTTATAGAATCTGTTATAGATGGCGGATGCAAGCACACCGATAAAGATACCGCCAAGAACACCGGTCTGTAAAGTCGGAATACCTAGAATAGAGGTATATGCTCTTGATGTTTCCAGCATTTCCGGAGTAACGTTGAGTATTCCCCCGATTGTTACGTTCATAATCAGATAGCCGACGATTGCAGATAATGCCGCAACACCATCGTTGTTTGTAAGACCGATAGCAACACCGGCTGCGAAAATCAGTGGCAGATTACCGAATATGATACTTCCGCACTGCAGACATACGTTAAAGATATGTGTCAGAGTAGGATTATCCATAATCGGCATCATATCAAGAAAACTCTGACTAGTGAAAATCGTTCCCAGGGCCAGCAGAATACCAGCTGCTGGCAGGATGGCAATAGGGGTCTGTAAGGAACCACCGATATTTGTCAGCTTGTTGACAAATTTCATTGCTAAATTTTTCATTGCTTTTCTCCTCTTTAAAGTTTACTATAATTTTTTCATAAATCCCAAGACAGGCATTGCTTATATTTTAATACATAACCATCTCCTTTGTACCATTATTGTTAGTGAATCGAACGACTTTCTTTCTTGCACGAACAATAAGTTTCAATAAATTATGAAGCCTTCGTAACACCTTACATTTGCATTATAACGTATGAAACAATATAAATCAATAATAAATTTCAAATTATATAAATTTAATATAATTGTTTTTAATTGTATTGACAAACTGTTTCCCTTCGTGCATAATAGCGGTGCAATGAGTTATGAATGCAGACCTTACACCTTTTGACGATCAGTGATCACGTATATAAATAGCAGATAAGAATCGTAAGGAGAACAGATATGGGATTTAAAAACAATACAGAAATCGTACTTCATGAACTGAATACAGTTCTTGATAAAATAGATTCTGCAGTAATTAATCAGGTAATTGAAATTATCAATGGTTCAGATAAAGTATTTTTTACAGCACTGGGCCGGGCAGGCTTCATGGGAAAATCATTCGTTATGCGTCTGATGCATATGGGAAAAGAGGTTTATGTCGTAGGAGAAACGAATACACCGAATTTTGAGAAGGATGACGTTTTGATTATCTGCTCTGGCTCAGGTGAAACAAAACAGTTTATACAGATTGCAGAAAAGGCGAAATCCTATGGTGGAAAGCTGATCGTCTTTACAGCGACACCGAAATCAACCTTAGCCGATATGTCTGACTGCAGTATCGTTATACAGGCACCAAGCAAAAAACAGGATGACAGTGCATTTCAATCCATCCAACCGATGGCGTCCTTATTTGAACAGGGAATCCTGCTTGTGGGCGATTCCATCGTTCTGACTATGATGGAGCATGCTTCAAATAATACGGAAATGTTTAACAGACATTCAAACCTGGAGTAGGAAAAGAAAGGATATTTTATGGAGAACTTAGAAAAGATTTGTAAACAAATGAGAATTGATATTATTGAAATGATTGCAGCGGCAGGGTCCGGACATCCGGGAGGCTCTTTGTCTGCATGTGATATGATTGCGACCTTATTTTTTGAAAAAATGAATATTGATCCCAGCCGTCCAAACTGGGAGGACAGGGATCGTTTCGTATTATCGAAGGGACATGTGGCACCCGCACTTTATGCCGCATTAGCTGAACGCGGCTATATTCCAAGAGAAGATTTGCTTTCACTGCGTAAAATAGACAGTTATCTGCAGGGGCATCCGGATATGAAGCATACAAACGGTGTTGATATGTCCACCGGTTCACTGGGGCAGGGACTCTCTGTTGCGAACGGAATGGCGATTGCCGCAAAGCTAGATAAGAAGGATTATCGCGTTTATGTCATGCTGGGAGATGGTGAAGTACAGGAAGGACAGATATGGGAAGCTGCAATGTCAAGCGCACATTACCATTTGAATAATATCGTTGCTTTTCTGGATTATAACGGTCTTCAGATTGACGGTACGAATGCAGAGGTAATGAATATTCATCCGATTGATGAAAAATTTAAAAGCTTTGGATGGAATGTGCTCTATATAGATGGTCATGATACAGAAGAAATTTCAAAAGCAGTGGATCAGGCGAAGCTGGAAACACAACGGCCGACAATCATCATCGCAAAGACGATAAAAGGCAAAGGCGTTTCCTTTATGGAGAATAATGGAAGCTGGCATGGTACAGCGCCAAAGGACGAGCAGGTGGAACAGGCTTTAGCGGAACTGAGAGGTGAAGAATAATGAATCTAGCAACTAGAGAGGCTTATGGAAATACACTGGCTGAATTAAAGGATAATGAAAATGTCGTTGTTCTGGAGGCAGATTTGGGACATGCGACGAAATCACTGAAATTCAAGGAGGTATGCCCGCAGCGGTTTTTCAATATGGGAATTGCGGAGGCGGATATGATTGGTACGGCTGCCGGTCTGGCAGCCTGCGGGAAGGTTCCGTTCGCAAGCACATTCAGTGTTTTTGCGACAGGAAGAGCGTTTGACCAGGTACGCAACTCCGTTTGCTATCCGAATCTGAATGTGAAAATCGTCGGAACGCATGCCGGTATCACGGTGGGAGAGGATGGAGGAACACATCAGGCAATCGAGGATATCGCATTGATGTGCTCACTTCCGAATATGAGCATCGTTGTACCATCAGATGATGTGGAGGCAAGGGCCGCGGTATTGGCGGCAGCTGCGTATAAGGGACCGATGTACCTGCGCATGGCGCGTGTCGCATCCCCAACCTATCATAACGACAGCTATGTATTCACACTTGGTAAAGGTGAAATTATACGTGAGGGCAGTGATCTTACCATCATTGCTTGCGGACTGATGGTGATGAAAGCAATGGAAGCCGCAGAACAGCTTGCGAAGGAAGGGGTTTCTGTCAGAGTGATCAACATGCACACGATCAAACCGCTGGATCATAAGCTTGTTATTGAATCTGCCGAAAAAACAGGAAAGATTATTACTGTTGAAGAAGCCAACATACTGGGCGGATTGGGCTCTGCTGTATGCGAGACTGTGAGTGAATATTGTCCTGTTCCTGTGAAACGAATCGGTGTGAGGGATATATTCGGTAAATCCGGAAACCCGGACAAGCTGCTGCAGGAGTATGGACTGACTGCTGAACATATCATAGAGGAAGCCCGTAAGCTGTGTAAGTAATACGTAAATATTAAATCGTATAAAGGATGTGATCGAATGGGGTTGCATCTTTTTCAAGAGACAAAAAATAATTACATATGCTGTCATATATCAGTGAGAACAGCGGTTTGCATTACGGAAACACGATATGAAAAGCTGTGGTCTGCATGACATAATTTTTTTCGAATACTGCAGAAAAAAGGCTTTAAACCGAGTTTTCTGAACAGCAGATTTGATAATTTAAGCCCTATAAAAGCCATACTTTATAGAGGTAATTGATTAACAGCTTGCTTTTCTCGAATTTTAGGTCGAAGTGGTGATAAAAAAACAGGCGATTCAAAACATCGTCTGTTTTTTCAGCAGCCTCTTTAAATTCGGTATGTTTACCAATAGGTTTAAAACAAGCTGTTTCATGTATAACCTGATGGTGGAAGGTCGTACGATCGACTGCACCTTTTTAATACACAGTTCATTCACATCGTAAACAATGAGCTGAGGACCGTGCAGAGGATTATAAATAGAATTATTCATTTTGCTGCATGCAGTTCTAATATTTAATATTATGGAACGCTAAAAAGAGTTTAGAAATGAATGATAATCAACACGAGAAATCTCTTCATTATGAAAACTCTTTTTTTACCTCTTTTTATCATATCAACCAGCTGTCTAGTTCACATCGTAAACTATGACCTGAGGACCGCGCTTGGAATAGGACTTAATGATCCTTTCATCTGTTTCGTTAGTGACCAGTATATCAATCGCAGAAATATCAGCGGCAAGGAAGGTTGAGACACTCCCCAGCTTTTCCTTGTTGGCGATGACGATAATCTGTGAGCTTCTGGCAATCAGCTCTTTCTTAAGCTCCGCTTCACCGAATGAGGGAAATGTGATTCCGTTTTCCGGAGAAAGAGAGGATACACCAAGAATACAGCATTCGATATTCATCGCTTCAATTTGCTTAATGGAACTGGTTCCCTTGATAATTCTGGTTACCGGATCAAGCTTACCGCCGATCAAATTGATTTTGATATTCTTATATTCACAAAGGGCAAGTGCAATCGCCGGAGAGTTTGTGATGATGGTACCGGTATGATCCTTTGGCAGAGATTCCGCAAATTTTAAATTTGTGGTTCCGCCATCTATGTAAACGACACTTTTTCCGCTGATCAACTCCGTAGCTTTCATGGCAAGCTGCTGTTTGATTGTCGGGTTCATTGTGATTCGCTCGTTGAAGTCGATAATATTGTTTTCCATTCTCAAAACACCACCGTGAATCCTTCTGACCAGACCTTTCTTGGACAGCTCCTGAAAATCCTTTCGAATCGTATCTTCAGCTACTCCGAGTTCCTCTACCAGGTCGTTTGTTATAGCACGGCCTTCTCTCTTAACCTTTTCCAGAATGTAAATTTGTCTCTCTTTTTTCAGCATGATAAGTTCTCCTTATTGAAAAATATTAAAAAAAGCTCATATACTTATTGAAATATATCGAAATCCATTGTATATTATTGGTGTGATGTATTGAATCATATTGAAATGCTCATTACACAACGTAATTCTATCATATTTCAATAAATAAGTCTATTTTTCGTGTGATATTCGATTGCTTTCGATATAAATACTATAGGTTTTTTACGAGAGCAATGAAATATAGCCTGTGAGCAAAAGTAAGGAGGAATTTATATGCTGCACAAATTAGAAAACAGCGGTCTGCCGATTTATCGAGATGATGAGACAGGAAAACTTGCACTGGAGGCACCATTGACGTATAAGGGGTTTGCGGAAAAGACCTTGTCACAAATGAAGGGATTGTTTGCTGATGACAGTGGAAATGATCCGAATGAGAATATTTATGATGTCTATCGGGGAATTATGGACCCTAAGGACGAAGAGCTGTTTCAAACGTATGACTACCAATATGATATTACTGTTGTAAAAAGCGGTAATGTAGGAATGGAGCGTAAAAAGACAAGCGGACACTATCATTCCTACAATGAAATGCGAACCTATACGATACCTGAGGTATATGAGGTTCTGGAGGGAACCGCCCTGTTCGTGTTGCAGCGTGCAGATAACTTTGAGGATACCGATTATGAAAATTTGGATGTCAGTGATCTGATAATCGCCAGGGTGGAAGCAGGACAGGCAATTATCGTACCACCGAATTACGGACACTGCTCTGTCAATGGTGGTGAGGGTGATCTGATATTCTCAAATCTTGCCTATGTCCCATGCAGAATTGATTATGCGCCGGTTCAATATTACCATGGTCTTGGTGTGTATGTCGATGTACATGAAAACGAGATACAGACAATCGTGAACGGATATTATAACAAGCTGCCAAAAGCAAAACTGGCGACCGTAAAGGAAAACGCTGCTTTGGGAATCCTGTTTCACCATCCGGTCTATCAGGAATTTAAAAAACGCCCGGAGGCTTTCACATTCTTAGGGAATGTGGATGCTTATGTAGAAGATATCATGTCCATGCTGGACATAAAATAATGACAAATAAGCTTCAGTCCGATATGAAATATTTATGATGTAACATAGAAAACATAAAGAGGAGAAAGAATAAAATGAAAAAATTACAGGTTGCTTTAGATCTGCTCAGCACAGAGGACGCAAAGGAAATGCTGAAGAAGGTTGGAGATTATGTTGATATTATCGAACTGGGTACACCACTGATGGTATCGGAAGGCGCTGACGTTATTCGTGAAATCAAACCGCTGTACCCTGAAAAGACAGTGTTTGCGGATATCAAAATTATGGATGGCGGTTCTATCATGGCGGATATCGCATTTCAGGCAGGGGCAGATATGGTGTCCGTATTAGCGCAGGCAAACGATGCAACCATTCAGGATGTTATCAAAACCGCGAAGAAATATCATGGTAAGGTACTCGTTGATATGTGTGCTGTAAAGGATATTGAAGCGCGTGCGAAACAGATTGAACCATGGGGACCGGACTACATTTGCGTACATGTTGGCTATGATGTGCAGAATACCGGTGCTGATCCTGTTGAGGAGGTTAAAAAGCTTTCAGCAGTGAAGTGTGAAAAAGCTGCAGCCGGCGGTATCAAAATGGCTACATTTGAAGCAGCCTGTCAGAGTGATATTGATGATATCATTGTAGGCGGCGGTCTGTTTAATGCACCTGATCCTGCGGTCACTGCCAAGCAGATGTATGAGATTTTAAACAAATATCGTTAAGATAAGAGTAAGGAGAAACGGATGGAAGTCACAAAAACAGCAGCTATAGCAGGAATGGAAATTTCTGAAATTGAGAGCAGAATAGATGAGAAGCAGTTGAAGCAGCTTATGGAGAAAATTCGCAGGGCAAAGAAAATTTATGTATGTGGTGCAGGCAGATCACTGTTGATGCTACGCTGCTTTGCAATGCGTCTGATGCATGTCGGTTATGATGCTTATGTGGTGGGGGATACAACAACGCCGGCATTTGAGGAGGGCGATCTTCTGATTGTAGGAACAGCGTCAGGAGAAACTACGAATCTCATAAGCATAGCTGACAGGGCAAAAAGCTATGGAGGAACAATCGCCGTATGCTCTATCTTCCCGGAATCCTCACTTGGAAAACGTGCGGATGCATTTGTAAGAATACCTGCATATACAGACAAGCTGCCGGAAAGCGATGACAATAAAAAGAATATCCTGCCGGGTGGAAGTATGTTTGAAATCAGTATGCTGGTACTGTTTGATACTATGATTATGCCGCTTGCTGAAGAAAAGAGCGTTGCTACCAATACGTATTTTGCACGGCATGCAAATCTGGAATAAGGAGAAAAAACATGAACTTTAGAAATTGTGATGGAGGTCTGGTTGCAGATCGTATCATTCAGGTTATCATCGAGAATAAACAGAGACTGACCGATATTGACGGTGCGATTGGTGACGGTGACCATGGTATCAATATGAGTAAGGGAATGCATGTGGCGGAAGAAGCACTGAAAGATACCACGTATGGTATGAGCAAAGGTCTGCAGGTTATTCAAGAGGCACTGATGAATAAAATCGGCGGTTCCATGGGACCGTTGTACGGAATGGTGTTCAAAGGCTTTGTGGATGCCAGTAAAAAAGAGAATGTCATTACCGGGGAGGTAGTGAAAAACATGCTGGAAAAAGCGTTGAAAAACCTTCAAATCATAACAGATGCTGCAGAAGGGGATAAAACACTGCTTGATGTAATCTGCCCTTCCATGAGAGCATACCGCGATGTGTTCCGGCAAACAGGTCATATGAAGCATGCATTGATAGCTTTAAAGCTTGCGGCGGATGTCGGTGTTGAACAGACAAAGGAGATGATTGCACGAATCGGACGTGCTTCTCGCCTTGGAGAACGTTCCCGTGGTTATCAGGATGCCGGAGCAACCTCCTGTGCTTTGATTTTGAATGCGATGGCAGATGCTATGATAGAACTGGCAGAAAGGAATCAGAAATGCAGAGATTAGTGAATGAAAAGGATCATGTCGTAGAAGATATGCTGGAGGGCTATGTACAGGCCAAATCTTATATTGAATATGGAGGCAGTGAAAAACGTGTCGTAAAGTATACCGATATACCACAAGGGAAGGTTGGTCTTGTGAGTGGCGGGGGAAGCGGGCATGAGCCGGCATTCCTTGGCTATATCGGTAAGAATATGCTGGATGCTGTAGCAATCGGAGAGGTATTTTCCTCTCCGACGGCCAATGCGTTTCTGGATGCATTTCGTGAAGCGAATCATGAAAATGGTGTGGCCTGTCTGTTTGGTAACTATGCCGGAGATAACATGAATGTGAAAATGGCAAAGGCTATGGCGGAGGATGAGGGGATTCAGGTAAGATATGTCACAGCAAATGATGATATATCCTCATCACCGAAGGAAACAAAAGAAAAGCGGCATGGAATTGCCGGCGGTGTCTATATGTGGAAAATCGCAGGTGCGGCCGCTGCACAGGGGGCTGATCTTGATGAGGTATGCCGTATTGCAGAGAAAACGGTCGAGCATACACGCAGTATCTGTATCGGCCTTGCCCCATGTACGATACCAGATGTCGGCCACCCGAATTTTACGATTCAGGAGGGTACCTATGAATTTGGCATCGGTCATCATGGAGAACCCGGTATGGATATCCGTCCTATGGCCAGTGCAAAGGAAATAGCAGGGGAAATGATGAACGCGATTCATGAGGACTATGAGCTGATGGAAGGCGATGAAGTTTCAATTATTGTTTCCGGTCTGGGCGCAACTCCGCTGATGGAACAGTATATTCTGTATAAGGAAGCCGTAGACTGGCTGAAGGAGCGGGGAATCCGGATTCATCATCCGCTAGTTGGAAACTACGTGACTTCACTCGATATGAACGGTGCGGCAATTACGGTTTTGAAACTGGATGAGGAATTGAAAAAACTGCTGGATGTTCCTGCTATATGTGCGGCATTCCAATTTATTTAGCAGTATAATTAAAAAAGTTGTTATAGCTGAGCATCCTGATCTGTTAAGGATATCCTAAAGGGAGTTCTTGATTATATTTTCTAAGTTCTTTCTCTGGCAAGGTATTACTGTTATTGATAAAAGGCATAGGATCAACACTCCGGATCCTGTGCCTTTGTATGTATGAACTGTTGCCAATGCTCGTTTTGCTTAAGATTTTCTTTATGGTATTAAAACTACCTTTCTGTTTAGTGGCAATATTTATATGAAGCTATTATACCTTTCAACAAAATGAAGTATCACAGTAAAATGTAAACGATATTGAACTCATAAGCACTCGAGCAGGTCGTGAACCTTAAATGCTGTCGTTTTCTTCGCTCTGTTATTGCTTAACGCTATCTGTTATTCTTTACATAGCGCTGATTCCTGCTGTTGGGTTTATCCGGCAGAGTCATGGCTATCAATCCTGATTTAATTGCAGGATTCATGTAAGCTTTACGAAAGGTTTCTTTAGAGTTTAAATTTCATCTTAGCAGCAACACATTAGCTGTATATGGTATTTTATATTCCATTATATTTAATAATTTAGAAACACAAATCAGACATACGATAAGGATTGAGGCTATCTTATTTGTCATAAGCAGCATAGGCGTTTGTTACTTCCTGTATCTCATTGCCGGGACCTATGATGGAAGGACAATTTATCACATTAAGGACATCATTGAACTTAAAGAGTTTGCTTCTATTTTAAGAGAAGCATGAATAGATTTAATCCTATTGTTTCTTCTTAAATGAGGCTTTGATTTTAATTCCTGAAAATAATTTATTTCGCCTATTTTCTAGGAGATGGAGGATACTTTAGTTAACATAGTGCTGGAAACAGGAAATGGTGAAATATATTTATCCATAGAGCACTTCAATCCTTATATGCTTTATAACTTGCTTATTATCCCGTCTGTTTCAGATTACAACAGAATATTAAAAAGTTAAGAAAATGAGAACATACATAGATTATGTTACTAAAATAAAAAACCTGTCTGAAGTGATAAACTGTCTGCTTTTACTTGACAAGTTCATTTGCAGGTTTTTTATAATTCACTGATTATGTTTATCAGCTGCAGCTCTTCACATGTCTGCGAGAATGCATCAGCATACACAGGGATATAATGACAATTGAGATAATCCAGAACAGCATAATAACATTCTTCCAGGCCAGCGAATAACCGCCGATACTGAAATACGGCAGCATCTCACCCATATGCGGATTCAATGCCACAGTGAAAAATTGTGTGAAATGTACCATCTGAGAAGGGAAGAACTGGTCTATCACCATTCCCGGAGACAGCTGATTAAAAAAGCCTGCAAAGCCGCTGATCAGTGTCACCAGCAGCAGCGGAATCACCGTCGCAAACCGATTCTTCGTTATATAGGAAACAAGCATGGTCACACACGCAGAAGCCATTGCCGCTACACTGATTAGAAGCATAGCATTCACAATCAGCGTTCGATAAGTAAATACATAGGCTGCGATATTCAATGATGCCTGCGACTGGGAATAATAAGTCAGATTCAGACCACGCAGTGGAAGGAACATACAGGACATGATATATACGATAAGAAATTGTATGAGTACGATTCCAAGCGCAAGCAATATACCTGCACACAGCTTTGCCGCAGTTATCTTTTTGTTTCCGGCAGCTGTGGGAATCATAATCTGATAGGTCTTATAATGCTTCTCCATAGCGAAGGTATTTGCCAGAATGATAACAAGAATAAGCAGCGAAGCGAATTCCAGATTATATAAAGCTTCAACGAACAGTGTATTTGGAATATTGCTGTCAATCTCATGAGAGGCTGATTTATAACGGTTTATGAAATTCTCCATCGTGGCATCGTATATGCTGTCCGGATACTCAAAGCCGGCAATCTCAATATGAAGCTGTTCCTTACTTAACTGATCCGGATGAAGCCACTTTCTCTGGGCGTCAGAAGAGAAGTTTTCATAATCGGCAACATCCTTTTTATCCTCAATATAATAATCATAGATATTGCTATACAGCTGGCGCACACCATCATGTTTTAAATAATCTTCAACATGTACCTTTACTTTGTCGCTTCCTTCGATTTCCTCATAGGAAATACCTCCGCTGATCTGCATATAGTTTTCAAATAATTCATTGACTTCCTTACCGGTGTACTTACCGCTTCGTGCGTCTTTCAGTAAGGTTTCATAATTATCGCCATATACAGCTTTCATTTTTTCTTCATCCAGCGTTGTTTCTGTATACTTGTTCATAATAGCGCGGAAGTCTTTATCCATCTGCTGTATGGTCTTTTCACTGAGGGTTCCCGCATAGGAATGCTGAATCTGATCGGCCAGCCTCCAATATGCAAGTCCTGTTCTTTCTATTCCGTTTTCATCCTTCATGACGATATCAGTGCGGTACTGCAGTGGCTGATGGTAAACCTGATAGGTGCGGTAGCCATTGAAGATAAACAGGATAAGCAGCAATACGATGTTGACTTTGCTTTTGAAAATCTTTTTAAATTCAGATTGAATCAATCGTCTCATAGGGAATCACCTTCTTTAAAATAATATAAATAAAGATCATCCAGATCAGGCGTTATATTATGAGCCAGGGTATGTGGACGATCATCAGCCACGATACGCAGTTCGATGTCATTATCGACATTATGACTCTTTACGATAATATGGGAAGCCATAAGGGAGAGTGCCTCCTTTTTCGGAAGTGTTACCTGCCATACCTTTTCCTTCATAGTATGAAGTAGCTCTTTTGGTGTATCATGAAGAATGATTTTTCCTTCCTTCATAACGATGATATCGTCTGCGATGGTTTCGATATCGCTTACGATATGCGTGGAAAGCAGAACGATGCATTCCTGTGAGAGGGATGCAATCAGATTGCGGAAGATAATGCGTTCCTTTGGATCCAGCCCGGCAGTCGGCTCGTCCAGTATGAGAATCTCCGGTTTATTTAGTAGTGCCTGTGCGATTCCCACTCTACGCAGCATACCGCCGGATAACTGTTTCATTTTTGTTTTCCGCTTATCCTCCAGATGCAAAATATGCAGCAGCTCGTCAATTCTTTTTCTGCTGTATTGCTTTGACTGATTTTTCAGTATACTCATATATTCCAGGAATTCATAGACGGTATAGTGCGGATAAAAACCAAAATGCTGTGGCATATAGCCGATTTTTGACGCATAGACATCATACTGTTTTAAAGCGTCTATTTCGTCATAGCTGATGCTGCCGCCATCCTTTGGAAGCAGTCCGCACAGAATTCTCATCAGCGTTGTTTTGCCGCTTCCGTTTGCACCAAGTAGGCCATGTACACCCTTTTCAATCGTTAAATTTACATCATACAGCACCTGATTCTTTTTGAATGATTTATTGATATGTTCTATAACCAGCTCCATTTTTGCTGCCTCCTTTCTGTATCCGACATCCCTTTATTCAACTGTCGCATATTGAAAAGCGTTAAACAAGAAACGATAAGTATAACCAGCACCGCCTGAGGATTGGATATCATGTACCGGATATACTGACTGTATATAAAAAGATATATACAATAAAATATGGAGTATGCGGCAAGTGCGGATATATAGCCTTTGATTCTGTGTATTAAATGTGTAAAAATAATTTGCATGGCATACAGCGGAACGATACCGGTCATGATAAAATCAGCAGGAATCCAGGATTCTTTAAGGATGAATATCACCAGTAATATAAAAGACATCACGAGCCCGTTTAAGGCGATACCGGCTGTACGAATCAGGAAGGCGCGACAGGGATTCAGGTAAACAGGACTGATGATATCCAGCATCCTGTAGTGGCTGCATTTATAATATTCATAAAGTGCAGAAATACCCAGTATGAAAAAGTAAATAGCAGTGTAAATCTGAGCATTGACTGCATCCAGCGTTATCAGCAGTATCGAAATCAATAGTCCGATAATAGATAGGATCATATAGAAGCGAAAATCTAGCCACATATAGCGAAGAATCAGCTGTAGCAAAGAGGTGCAGTTTTTTTGTATGTATTGTTCCTGCTCTTTTTGACAGAGAAGAATCGTTTGTTCCATCGCTGCCTCATCTACCTGTATGAGTTTCTGTTTCATGATAACCTCCTTCTTTCCATAATGCACAAAGCCGCTTTAATGCCGCCGTGTGTCTTGTTTTCACTGTGGATACGGGAATTGAGAAGCTCTGCGCTATTTCCTTAAATGTCATCTGATGGTAGTATTTCAATAGAATTACATCCTGTTGAGAATCAGACAGCTCCCCTATGTAATACATAAGCTCTTCATTTCGTATCTGATCGAGAATGACTTCATGTACATCACTGTCCGCAGAAATTAAGTTTTCCTGCCTGTCAATATCCGTGTGCAGATCACGCTGCATTTTTCGGTGATAGTCATGACACAGGTTACTGGCAATCCGGTATAGGTAATGCAGCGTCTTGCCCTGCGCATGATACATGGGAAGCTGACGGATGAAGCGCACAAACACTTCCTGTGTAATATCCTTTGCACTGTCGTCTCCCTGCATTTTGCGATATGTGAAGGAATAGACGTATGGATAGAGGTCTTGTATGAAGTTATTTAATGTCTGCTGATCGCCTTTTTTTATTTTATGCAGGATCTGCTGTTCTCTCATATGCCGCCTCCTCACTTACTTAACGATTTGATTTGAAAAAAGGTTTTACTTTTCATTTATTTTAGCATACATGATAAAAAGACTTATCCACAGCTTGCTATAATTGCTTTATTCACGACTAACGTTTTTTACGTTAATATGCTTTCACAAAATTATAGCATTTTATACAGCTTGAATAAGTCCTTCGCTTTATTGTGTTTGCTTTAGTAGGTGATTGACAAACACCATCTGTTTCTGCGCTTCCTGAATAGTGTGTTCTATATAAGCGTCATCAATGGTGCTTGTCGTTAGTACGAACTCCAGAATCAGCGGTAAATTGATTCCTGTAATGCAACGTACATTATATCTGTCCAGATAAGGAGCTACCGCCTGCGTCATGCTTCCACACATGAGATCTGTGAAAATGATAATTTCCTCCTGATTCTCAAAGGATTCAATGATTGTTTTTAATTGCAGCGCAGCATCCCTGTCATCAACATAGGCATTAACAGCGTAAATATTGTTCTTTTTTGTTAACACCTGTATGGAACTGACATAGCCATCCGCAAGATATCCATGGGTCGCTATGATGTATTTCATGAATCATACCTCCTCTGTGTGCGTCTTCAAATAAGCAGATGCACCATCATTTGCCGCATGAACAACACTCAGACCTCTATCTTCCGCAAGCAGGTGAGCAAGCATTTGAAAGGGGACCATATACTCCATGACGCTGCAATACGGATCATCTTGAAAGTGGCACAGTAGTGCTTTGGAATCTTTCAATGGATGAGAATGATTTGCGATTAGTATTACATAATCGCTATATAACCGACACCAGCGTATCAGCTCCAGCATTCGCTTTTCCTGTACACCGTCTGGAGCAATCAAAAATAATAGAGCATCCTTTTGTATCTGTGTGGTTCCGGTATGCATAAATTCCTCCTGCTCATAAGCAAGAGCTGCAATAGATGCAGCTTCTGCGATCTTCAAACCACCTTCCTGTGCAACTGCATAGTAGGGACCGGCTCCAATATAGCGTGCAACCATTTTCGTATGCAGCAGCTCCCTATGGTTTTTATACCAGTCTGCTGTATCCTTTATAATTTGTTTCACATTATCTTCCAATCTGGTAAAGTATTGCTGATAATATGTGTATTGCTGCCTACTGATGAGCTCTTTTTGATTTGCCGTTTCTATGATGCAGAGAAATGTTATCAGCAGTGATGCCATATGTGTACGTGTTTCGATAAAGCTTTCCTCAGAACCGCATAGCTTATTGATGACGATATCCGAAAGGTTTGCAAGGGGAGAATTCGAATCAATAGTTATACATACTACAGGGATATTCAACCGTTTACATTCCTGTGCCATCCTGATTGGTCCGATTGTTGTTCCTGAATGTGCAGGGCAAAGCATAAGCATTTCATCCGGGCTATACTGCTGATTGATGTTAAATTGAAAATATTCAGGAAAGGAGGCAGGATTGCACACCTCTGTTTCCACCTGCAGCAATTTCTCCATACAGGGGGCAAGCATATTCCCTATAAAGGTGCCGGATGCCTGTCCGCTGAAATAAACCTTTTTTACTGTATGTGTCAGAAAATGCTGAACAAAGTCCTCAGTGAGTTCTTTTTTATGCTGTAGGAGTCTACGGATGAGCAAAGGTTCATCAGTAATCGTCCGCAGTAATGCAGTGCGTTCCTGTTCCTTTGCTGTTGTCTTGGCACCTTCCATATCAGATGATACCGAAGGAGCTCAGAATGACACCAATAATAATAACCCAGATCATTAAAACGGTAGGCTTAACATTCTTTTTACGCATCAGCCATGCACACAGCAAAGTTAGAAGCAACGGCAGAAGATTCGGACAAATTTGATCAAACAGCTCCTGAATAATGATAGGCTCCTTTCCATAGCTGATCTGTAATGGTGTAGACAACGACACATAAGCACTCGTCAACGCTCCAACCACACTGAGTCCGACAATTAGACATAAATCTGTAATTTTTTGCAAAACGCCGGAGTTAACGACCTTTTCAATGAAGACCGATCCCATTTTAAAGCCCTGATGAATACCCCACCAATGAACCAGATAATTTGGCACATTATAAATCAGGAAATAGAGAAGCAGACCAAATGGATTGCCTGCGATACACATAGAAGCCCCAATGCTGGCGGATATGATGCGAAAGCCGCCGGTCTGAAAGAAGGCATCACCGATTACGCCTGTAGGTCCCATCAAAGAGGTTTTAACTGCTTCAATCGTAGGTCCCATGGTATTACCGGATTCGACGTTTTTCACCTCCAGGGCTGCAACGATGCCGACAACAATTGCCTCAAATTGCGGACAGGTATTATAGAACTGCATATGCCGTACCAGTGCATCCCGCATTCCCTGCGGGTCATCCTTATAAATCTTTTTAAATATCGGAGTAAGGGAATAGACATAAAACATATTGTGCAGACGCTCACTGTTGTAGGAAATTTCAATCGGCATGCTGCGCCAAAAGACCTTGTGTAAATCTGACTTTGTAATTTCAAATGCTTTCTCACTCATATGCGTCTTCTCCCTTCTCATTACCTGATGCATACATGGCTACAAAGCCAAGACCTGTTGCGATGATAGTGATAGCGATAACATTCAGATTCAGGAAAGCGGCAACTGCGAAGCCGACGAAATACAGACCGATAAAACGTTTGTCCCAGAGAATGTTTAAAAGCATACCGAATCCGACAGCAGTCAGCATTTCACCGGCCTTGCCAAGACCGTTCAATACATTTTCAGGAATGACGTTGATCAGTGACGTAATCGCCCCGGTTCCCAGAAGAACGGTAAGAAAGACAATGGCTGTCATGAAGAACAGCTTTACAAAACCGACACCGAGGTGAAACTGTCCGATTTTTTTATAATTTCCTTCTTCAGCCCATTTGTCAGCCCAGCGATGCATCAGATAGCTGACAACAATGTTATAAGCATTGGATACGTTCCCGCCCAGAATCGCGATTGGCATTGCAATGGAAATCGCGACATCAAAGCTGTTTCCGGTTGCCAGTGCAAAATAAGTTCCTAAAATCGCCCCGATACGCGTTTCTCCATTGATGATACCGGCATAGCTGATAAACCCCATCCATACCAGTTCCAGTGTTCCCCCGATAACAAGCCCCTGCTCGAAATTTCCCATGACCAGACCCGTTAAGGCACCGCATACGATTGGTCTGTCCATAAAGGAGCTTCCGGCGATATTGTCCATGGACCATGCAAATGCATAAACAAGGCCCAGTAAGATAGCTGTTTGCATAAGTTCTCCATTCTCCCGCTTTCTGCGAGTAAATTTTAACGAAACAACATAGATAAAGATTTGTTATTTCCTTTTTCTCTTTCTTATAAATACTTCGTAATGGATACCGGACGTTCATCCGGTGTAACATAGGATTCCGCTTTCACGCCGAGGTCTACGATACTGCGAAGGTCATCATAATCCTCAGGGGCAAAAGCCAGAGAAGGACATACCATCTTCTTACCCGGTCCGCCTTTCATAAGTGCTACATTCAGATGCTGTATTCCGGGTACACTGCGGATGATTCGCAAGGCGTCCTTCGGTGTTTCCACAAGCAACTCAATTCTTCGACGCTCGTTTTTAGGATCCATGAGAAACAACCCTGCTTTTTCCACAGATAGAATCTTCAAACCGCAGTTTGCCGGAGCAGACATTTTCATCAAACTCATACGCAGAGGGTCCTGTATCACTGCATCATTGGCAACAACGATCATATTGATATCCAGTTTTTTCGGCCACACCTGTGAAGTCTGGTAATGTAGTAAGCGAAAATCAATTCGAAACAAACTGATCATATAAATCTCTCCTTTCTTTCCTTATTGTACATACGGTGGTGAGCTCAGGCCTCCGCATGGTTCAGGCATTACTTTTTGAATATATAATCATACATATATAAAATTTCACTCACAGGGATGTCCACCTTGTAGTAATCCATAATTCTGGCAAAGCTGTCGTTGAACATTTTCTGAAACCGTTTCTGTTCTACATCCAAAGAGTAACCACGTTCCTTCCGGGCGATTTTATTTTTCATGACAAGCCGTTCTATAATACAGGAAATATGAATGTACATACCAACCATAGTTTCATTGGCGATCAGCATACCCAGCAGCTCCTGAAGGTGATCCAGTGCTTCTTCAATAAAGGTGATCAGTTTATCTGCATTGAGTACGGTCAGGTAATTCATGACATTTTCCAATGTGAAATTCTTGATGAGATTTCGGTTAAACTGCTCTTGCTCATTCTTTGTGAAGTAGCTGTTCAGTGTTGAGGTTATACTGTCCACATCCTTGAATGCAATGACATCCTCCATCGGTACGCTGGAAACATTGCGTATGTCTAACCGTGTTGTTGTGACAATGAACAAAACATCATACAGCTTGAATATATCATCCTGTTCCTTGTTTTTCTGTAGGCTGAGACAGTCATAGGCGAAAATACTGATATCAATCTGTCGGGGCATGCTGTTTTTAAAAAGCTGAACAACACGCTCGATTGCTTCCATTCCTGTTTCCGAGGTAAATATGATTGCTTTTTTGCGATTGATATTGCTGAATATTTTATATTCACATACGGTTTCTCTGCTTACCTTGCTCAATATTTCCTTCATTTCTACATTTCTGCGGATCTCTCCGGCCACATGCAAGGCCATTCGGGTGGAAACATTGTTGATGATTCCGATATTGATGCCGCATTCTTCAATCAGCTGTGTACCTATATTCTCCAGAGATCCCATATCCACAAGCAGAATCAAATCCTTTCGTATACTGTTGTCGTTGATATATTTTCTCAGCTTCATGACAATGTCGTCCATGGACGTACTAACCGGCATATCAATTCCTTCCATAATGTGGCTTCCAATCAGCTTGTTCGCAGCGTCTGCTATGGAAGAGGCAGTGGAATAGCCATGTGAGATAATAATGCAGTTGTAACGGTATTTATCAATGGAACGGTTATAAAACTGAATATTCAAAATCAGAAATATCAGATTCATATCATTGATTTCCACATCAATTGTCTGTCGTATCTTGGTCATGATTTCCATGGCGCTTCGATAGCCTGTGGGATAATGCTCCTTTAACAGATGAATGACCTTACTGATTTCTTCGGCATGCTGCACCTCATAGCTGCGGATGGAAGAAAACATCTGCATATAGCTGTAAATAACGCGTGCAACAACGAAAGCACAATTGGATGGTATGTAGATATCATAACGGTCCAGCATATGTTCAAATACATCCAAAACCGCTTTTTCATAGGCACGAACGCGTGCATTGTAATATTTATGCTCAAATACGATATAGTCATAATAGACATTCATGTTATCAATGCAGAGTTCAAGAAACAGCTTCAGATCGATGCTTCCCTTTTCATATTCCCGATAGGCAGTCACAATAAAATCGAAGAAATCAATGATTCTTCCATTTTTTGTCTGCGGCAGATATTTGCAGATATCAATCATGTATTCCTCTTCACTATTGCTTTTATCAAGAGTCAAAGAATTGATAATAGATACCGGAAGATGATACAGATATATGTGCAGATCATCCGATACATCGTGTGACAGATAGGCATTTGCACAGCTCGACTGTATGCAGGTTGATAATTCCTCAATATTGTTTTCATAGGTATGATTCACCAGGGCGATAAACGCCTTGCTGGAAATGAGAATATTTTTCTTCAACCGCAAGCCTTCCTCTTTGAAAAATTCAATGATCAGCATTTCCTTATCTTCTATCGGCCTGTTTTGAAGGCTTGGGATATGACAGATAATCGGTATGCTGTGAAAGAAAGCGTTATGTATATTCTGCTTTGAGTCTATACAGCTGGTAAAGATAATACGGGTTCTGGACTTAAATACCTTTCCCTGTTTTCCTGAGGAAATGGTATATTCACCACTTTGCATGTACTGAATCAATAGAAAGTAGCACTGTGGTGAAAGCCGCTCAACATTCTCTATGACCAGAATTCCATTTTTTGCTCTGGCAATCAAACCACCTAGATATTTCTGCGAGCCGTTGTCCAGATAAGTCCCGAAGATGATTTGTACATCCTTTTCCCTGCCATTGCTTTCCTCATACTGACTTTCATTAAAGAAGACCAGTCTGGCATCTTTGTCTATTAGCGATTCTTCGATAGCATACTGGTAAATCAGGCGTGTGAAGAAGGTCTTGCCCACGCCGCGTTCCCCGTAAAGGAGGATTGGCAAACCGTTTGGCGGGTATTTAATAGCAGACTGGCACTGCAGAATACATTCACTGAGAGAGGTATCATGTCCAACAGCCTTCAGAAAGCTTCGTTTTGTTCGCAAAGACCTACCAAACTGATCAGTCAGCTCCTTTTCATCGTAAAATTCATTATTTTCCAGCTTGATCTGATATACACTTTCAAGTGTATGCCGATCCAGAAAATAAACCGGTCGTGTTTGAACCTTCAGAAAGATACCGTCTCTGTAAAATTCATTCAGATACTGTGAGGCAAGCGAACGAGAAATGTTCAGGCGCTTGCTTAAGTAGCTGGAATCACATTTCAGCAGCTGATTGCTGCAAAATTCAAATGTGCATTTTACAATAAATTCATAAACTTCATTTTTTGTTTCTCTACTCATTGCGGCTCCTTTCTGCACCCAATCTTTCCACTTTTATATTAAAGGGAAACGGACGCCATATGTAATGTGTCGACACTTTCGATACATAGGCAGGAAATATCGTCAGCGAATGCGTCTTTAGACCTGCCCTCATGAAGTAAAAGGTATCAGGTTCTGCTGTTAGTATTGAGCTATGCTGCTAATATATGAATTTCAATCAAGAGAACATGAAAAAAGAAAGCCGGCAACTGCCAGAATGATGGGAATAAGTGTTCAAAGTGTCGACACTTCCCTGCCCTGTCATCAGAGTATTTATAATGAAGATAAAGATATGAAGGAAAGGAGGAAATAAGCATGCGATTTGTTATAACAAAGGATTATGATGAGCTGAGTCAGGTGATTTCATCCACCATGCTGAAGCATATGCACACAGACCGGCCTCGCGTCAATATTTGCGTGACAACCGGCACGACGCCCGTACAGGCATATCAAATACTGGCTCCCCTGGTGAAAGACAAGCCGTATTTTGAACATGTCCATTACTATGTGGTGGATGAGTTCTGGTATGCAAAGGAGCCGGGAACTCAGGATATGGATATTCCCGTAAATAAAATGAGCATGGATTTAAAATTCTTTCAGGCAGCCAGTATCCCGGAAGAGAGAATTCATACTCTGCGGGATGAAACCGTGGACAGCTTTGATGCGGCGATACAACAGATTGGCGGCATGGATATGGTTCTTATGGGAATCGGTACGGATGGTCATTTCTGCGGGAACCATCCGGGTACCTTTACAAACTGGAATCAGGGCTGCCACAGCATTGACCGCTACTGTACGCCGCAGGTGAATCAGCTGCTGGAATTTCTGTTGAAGGATGACATTCACAGTGATGATGTGTCGAGAATCCCTGATCATTACCTCACGATGGGGCCGAAGACGATTATGGATGCAAAAAATATTGTCATGATTTTCTCAGGGAAAGGAAAGGCTGAGACGGTACGCAGGGCATTCTTCGGTCCGGTCACTATGGATTTTCCGGTATCTGTTTTCCAGCTTCATCCACATGTAAGCGTGCTTTTGGACGAAGCAGCGGCATCTGAAATAAGGGAGCTTTTGTAAACGGGATGCTGATTCCCCAGTATCAGCGGAAAGGAAAAGGCAGTTTCAATAAACTGCCGGTGAATGTATGAGATTTATAATTACAAAGGATCATGAAGAAGTAAGCAATGTTATGGCACAGCTAATGCTGAAGCATATGCATAGCGACAAGGAGCGTGTCAATATTTCTATCACAACGGGCAAAACGCCAGTTCGCGGATATCAAATCCTGGCTGAACAGACGAAGGGGAAGGCATATTTCAACAATGTGCATTACTACATTTTTGATGAATTCTGGTATAAGGATGATCCAAAAGGTATCTGCCGTGCCAGCCTGGACTACAAATACTTTGATCTTGCGGATGTAGAGGAGAGTCATATTCACAATCTGGATGAGAGTAACGCGGACACCTTTGATGAGGATATACAGCAGGTTGGCGGTTTGGATTTGATAATTATGGGAGTTGGAAGCAATGGCCATTTTTGTGGAAATCAGCCGGGAACCTTTGATAACTGGAATACGGGTACCCATCGTATTGACAGACATGCGACACCGCTTGTAGAAGAACTGCTGCTGCAGCTGTTGAAGGAGGATTTACATAGCGACGATACAGCACGTATTCCGAATCATTATATTTCCATGGGGCCGAAAACAGTCATGGCTGCGAAAAGTATTGTCTTCCTGATGAGTGGAGAACAAAAGGCAGAGGCAGTGAAACGAGCGTTTTTCGGACCTATCAGTGAAGATTTTCCGGTATCCATTTTTCAGCTGCATCCGGATGTGACAGTCGTTCTGGATGAAGCTGCCGCAGGCAAAATCAAAGAGCTGCTGTAATGCTGCGTGTACACCGCTTTGAACAGGACTGTCAATATATCGAGGATACCAAGCATCATAAGCTTTATCACATTCCCGCAGAGCAGTGCGGTATATTTCAGGTATTGCACGGGGCTTTGTTTGCCGGTACTGCGCTTTGCGGTGCTGCGCTGGGACTTTCGCTACCGCTTTGGCTGGCTGTCTCAGCAGGCTGTATGCTGGCAGTACTGCTGAAGCTATATGAACATCGTGTTTTTCTGCCACGGCTTTCCTGTGTGAAACGACTGCCGAAGCAGATGGATATATCGCGCAGACAACATCATAAGCTGCTTATTATCAGCGGATTTCTCATTGCCTTCCCACTGCTTATCTTATGGAATCAGACATATCAGAATCCTGTTGTAGTTACACTGGCGCTTACTGTGACAGGTACATCCGCATTTCAGTTCATACGGCAGCTGCGAATATTACGGAAAAGGAGAATGCTATGAAATTTATTGTTACCAGAGATTATGAGGAACTGAGTCAGGTTATGGCTCAGCTGATGCTGAAGCACATGCATACTGAAAAAGAACGTACCAATATCGCTATCACAACCGGAAGCACCTGTATACAGGGATATCGACTGCTTGCCAAACAGGTGCATGGCCGGCCGTGGTTTGATCCGGTGCATTACTATATCTTTGATGAATTCTGGATTCAGGATGAACGTCATGAGAAAGAAATATCCGTTTGTCAAATCAGTCTGGATGAAAAATATTTCCACGCCGCAGAGGTTGCGCCGGATCATATTCACGATTTGAATATGGAAAATTATAAAACCTTTGATAAGGATATACAGAAGCAGGGAGGCTTAGATCTTGTGATTATGGGAATCGGGAAGAATGGCCACTTCTGTGGAAATCAACCGGGTACCTTTGACAGCTGGAACGCAGGAACACGGCTTGTGCGAACAGATGAAACACCATATCTGAGAGAGTATTCCCGTAAGCTGCTGCATCATGACTTCCACAGTGAGGATACATCCCGGATACCGGAGTATTATATTACGATGGGGCCAAAAACAATTATGTCCGCAAAAAATATTATATTTCTGCTAAGCGGAAAGGAAAAAGCCGAAACAGCAAAGAAAGCATTCATGGATCCTGTCACAATGGAATTTCCGGTATCTATCTTTCAGCTGCATCCGCATGTCACTGTTATTCTTGATGAGGCAGCGGCGGCACTGCTACCTCTGTAAACATTGTATGCACAGGCGATAATATGGCATACGCCTCTTTGCCTGTTTCAAACTGGAAAAAAGCTCAAGAGTATCCTAACGAAAGGAAACAGCTTGAGCCTTTTTCTGTATGACGGTGTGAAATTATAAAGTAACGACGATTGCTTTGAAAAGTACGATATGCAATGTCGGGTATATCATGACATAAAAAAAGTGTTAGTGTTATCGATCTGGGGGAAGATATACTGACTTACCTATATGGGTGGGGGAAGAAAGAGTAAGCCAGCTGATAACACTAACATAGTTAATATAACCTATTTTATATGTAAAATCAACTTTTTTTTAACATTTGTCAAAATTTACCTATTTATATTGGAAATATTTACTTTAAAAAGAAAGAGGTATCAAAATTGCGAAAATCATGGATGACTGCATGAACACCTGCAATTTTCTCATATGCAGCTTTTCGCTCCGGCGTGGTAATCGCAATCAGTCTGCCCGGCTGACAGCGATATGCAAAATCAAGACCGGATAGAGAATCTTCAATAATCATACAGTCCTCCAGCTTTACTCCGATTGCCTGAGCACCTTCATGAAACATAGATATCTTATCGACATGGGTGCCGTCGTCATAAATGATCTTATCAATATCAAACCAGCGGTCAAGGTGAAAGGAAGAAATAAAGAAATCAATATTATCCTTAATGGATGCTGAACAGATGGTCATTGGTATCTGCAGCTCTTTCAGATTATCCAGTACATCCTCCAGACCGTCCACTAAATGAAACATCTTCGGATCATTGATACAGCACTCGCGATACAGCGCTTCCTTTGCTTTGGACAGCTTTTCACTCTCCTCATCACGCATGTCGCCGAGCAGCAGCTCGATGATTTTCTTGTTTGTCTTCCCATGGGTATGATCCAGCTCATAATCTGAAATCGGACATCCGCGATATTTCTGAGAAAATACATCCCATGCTTCCTTATGCTTTTCAGAATCAAAAAACATCGTTCCGTTAAAATCAAATAACAGTCCTTTTTTATTCATAGCTTCTCCTTTCAGAAAGGCTTCCGCCTTTTCTCTCTTTATTGTAGTATACGGATTTGGTTCGTCAAGTCCTCCTGTATAAATCCATAGGCGTTTTTCAATCCATAGGCGCTGCTGTTTTTCTGTAGCGTTCCGTTATGGACAGGACCATCGCTGCGCACCTGAAACCATCCATCCTCCTGCTTCAATACAAGATGAGAGCAAGGAACAGCTCCTGCCCTATACAGTACAGTGTCTTTTTTCTTTGAGGAATATACGGTGACTGGCTGTTCACTGACAAGGTAGGAAATGTCACGGTCCCTTCCCTGCATCACCATATCGAAGGTCCGATAAAAATCCGCAGCCTTTTCTCCCCAGTAGGGGTCCGAGGCATAGCGTACATTCATGCCGCCTGCCTTATCGCCGAAGAACCCTCCATGATACAGATCGCTCAACGGATTGAGATAACTGTTTTGCAGGTACTTTTCCGCATGCGCAAGGATGCTTTCCCTTACGCTTTTATAGCCGGAGGCGCTTTGTGAGGGGGAATCATCATACGCTGCATGACCGAACAGATTTTTCTTTTCCCGTGCAATTGCACTTCGTCCAAAATCACTTTCGTTCATTGCCAGTGCGAACATCATGATGGCATTTGTGCCATAACGCTTCTGCGCCTCTATAAACCAGGCGCCGCTGTCATACAGAAGAGACTGCGAGGAGGACGCAAAGCCGAGATAGTTTTCCACATACCAGTTGATATCGTCCGCTGCATAGCGGCTGATGCTGCGATGCGGCAGAAACTGATAGTAATTGTAAAAGGCTTCTTTATTTGCGGCTCTTTCATGACTTCCCTTACGATAATCATCAATCATATCTTCAAAGGTGGAATAAAAATAATGACCGTCATAGCTGTAATAGGCGTGATCCTTCAGCCCTGTTTCTCCCATGGACAGCTCATTGGCGTAGCTGGATTCTGCTATATTCGTTGTTATTTTATGCGTTAACAGATGAGATGTTGCAGTATAGTGATTGATGGACGCCACATCATTTTCGTCATAATAATTATGTAAGGTGACTTCATCGACAGCTGCCCAGCCATCCACTCCTGCCTGACGAAACCGTACTTCGTTTCCGTCGTCACTGATATCGACAAAGGCGGCATCATTTCCATAGCAGCCGTTTGTATAGCCTGTTTCCTCTGTTTCTGCCATACGGTAGGAGGTGTTGAGCGTACAGTCCTTTCTTTGAAATTGTACGACACCATAACCGATCGCAATCAGCTTATGATCATAGCGGATACCTGCATTTTGTTTTTCCGCTCGTTTTGTCTGCGTCAGCATTTCTTCCTTTGCCTGCGCCAGAGAATGGTATTGTGCATACTCCTGCTCGGCACCTTCTTTCAGGATTACAACCGTATAGGTCCTTCTGGCAGAGAAAACCCATGAGATAACCAGAACCGTCAGGGCAATCAGAAGTCCGCTGGCAAGTATGGGAATATAGCGGTTAATTTTCTTTTTCTTGCGTTTACGAACGTTTTTTTTCATGCCTTCCTCCATTTTCTACAGTGTATCGTAATTCTTAAAAAAAGGAAAGAACTCTTGTAATTCTTAAGAAAAGTTTTATAATGATGAAAAAAGTGAGGGTGATGACGATGCTATGTGAAAAAACATTTTATGAGCTTTCTCTTCTTTCCTATTTTGATACCTATGCGGTGAACATACCGGTTTCGGATATGATTCGGCATATACAGGAGGATGAGCAGCTGATGCAGGATTACGGTCAGTATCCAGATTTCCAAAACAACATGAAGCTTGTCCGTCAGATCAACCCGGACGAATATGCGCATATGACAGTAAAGGAATGGTATAACGATAACGCAGACAGCGGTGTTGTGTATTATACATTTGAGATGGAGGATGCTTTGATATTTGCTTTCCGCGGAAGTGAAAAGCTGGATGATGTACATCACAAAACCGGATGGCAGGACTGGAAGGACAACTTCCGTATGTTTTTGAAGGACCCCACCTGGCAACAGATTCTTACACTGCACCAGATACAGAAAACAGATATACAAAAACCCTTTTATATGTGCGGACATTCCAAGGGCGGCAATCTGTCGCTGTATGTTGCCTTGACAATGAAAAAAGAGCTGCAGGATTACCTGGTAAAGGTGGTAAGCTTTAATGCACCGGGGATCACAAAGCCGATTCTTTCCCTGTATGAACAGCGTGCCAAGGATCCGGAATTTCTGGAAAAGCTGCTGATTTTTGAGAATGAGAATGACTGCGTTTCAGCGTTTTTTGAAAATTTAAAAGAACCGGTTTATGTGCGTTCCTGTTATCCATGCACAAACATGGAGGAGCTGTATCACAACCACAATTTGTATGCGATGGATTTTCGGGACAATGCCTATGTTATGGCGGAGAAGAAAACGGTTATGCCGAAGTTCTTCTATCATTTCATCAATGATTTCTTCATGAATCTGAAGGAGGAACGGGTGCAGAGGGTTGTCGCTAAAATGGACGAGTATTTTGACAGCGGCTGTTCCATGGAAGAGCTGTATAAGCTGATGCTTGTGGATGTATCCCGGTATGTATCGCTGTTTGAGGATATTCCGGAGGAGGAAATGGCGACCATCACCCTGCAGGATTTGATCGACCGCCGTAAGACTAAGCTGATTATGGATAAGGTCAAGGAGCTGCAGCCAAACAAGACGCTTCAGAAAATGGCGGATACGGTTAGAATTTCTTCTCCAGTCGCAAAGCTGAATGAGATTGATATGAAGGAAATAACACAGGGTCTCATTGATAATTATGAACTTATGGTAAAAGAGAAAACAAAGGAATTTCAAGCAATGATTACGGAAAACAATGAGAAAATCATGCATGCAATCCGATCAATACGAAATCGCGAAGGTGATTCTCAAGAAAGAATATAGTTGCAAAGTTGCCGTTCCTATAGTATTCTAATAGTAGAATACTGCAAATGTAGAAAGAAGGGTACCTATGCCGCTGAAACATGCAATTCTGGGTCTGTTGAACTATGCGGAAATGACGGGTTATGATATTGACCGTTATTTTAAGTCAAGCATTGCCTTTTTCTGGCATGCGCAGACGTCGCAGATCTATAAGGAGCTGAACACCTGTACAAAGCATAACTGGGTGGACAGTGAGATTGTATATCAGAGTGATAAGCCGAATAAAAAGGTGTTTCATATTACTGATGAGGGAAGACTGGAGCTTAACCGCTGGCTGGCGGATGCGGATCTTGAGGATATCATGAAGTACAAGAATCCGCTGCTGATTAAAATATTCTTTTCCAGCAATATCGATATTGATAAGACGATGCGCCTACTGGAGAAATACATACGGGAGTGTTCTGATATCATTGATAAAATGAATGAAGATCTGAATAAGATTCCGGAATTCGAAGCACAGATTCACAAGGATAATGAATCCTTTTACTGGGGAATGACAATGACCTATGGATTTATGTACTATCAAAATGAAATCAAATGGGCCAACTGGTGTATTGATAAGCTGAAAGAAAAAATAGGATGAAACCATATTCATACAGGCTGTAAAGGTAGCTTAAAATTTCACGGAAACCTGTGATTATCTATAGAAACATGATATAATGAGGGCGAATAATTATCATATCCTAGAACAGAAGGGAGAAATATCTATGGAAAAACTGACAATGCAGGATTATCTTAACTGTTTACAGGCAAAGAAGCAGGAAGCACATGACAAGCAGTGGCTGTACATCGAAGTGAATGCGAAGGATCTGCTGGAAGAGTGCGAGCCGGGCATAAGAAATCAAAATGTATGCTGTAAGGCTATGCTTGATGCTATGCTGGAGGGTGACGGCTTTATCGTAGAGCCAAAAAACAAAAGCAAATGCGCAGCGAGTCTGACAATCCGCTATTATGTGGATAATCTGAGTCCTGAGCGGAGAAAATATGCAGAAGTAAATCAGTAATCAAATAGAAAAAGGATGTAACATATCAATATGCTGCATCCTTTTTGTATGTCTGTATATTTTTGTCGAAGAATTCTGTTTCCCGGGAAATGCCTTCCTTCAGTTTGATGACAGTGGTCGCAGCACTGACAACAGCAGCCAGCTTCAACTGCATACATCACATTTTTTGTATGGATAGAGATAACACTGCAGCACGTTATTTACCGGCTTTTTATAACTTCAGTACAGAGTCTGTGTGTTCGCAAAACAAAAATAAGACTTTACAAATATATGGTTAAATGCTTTGAAAAGCCTATAAATAAAGGGCTTTCAAGAGTTCATATCCTGTCATTATCCAAAACAAAAGTTGAACTTAAATTGGATTGAAATGTTTTTGAATCTCTTTTATTATCTAGGTGTAAAGCAAACGAGGAAGCGTGAAGGAGGTGACATGATGCTGAAAGATCTGACAGATGAAAAGCTGATCCGGCTGAACATTGAAGCTGCTGACTGGGAAGAAGCAATTCGCAAATCTGCGCAGCCGCTGATAGACGAACACAAGGTCAAGCCGTCCTATGTGGATGACATGATTACAGGGGTTAAAGAAAACGGTCCTTATATTGTTCTTACCAAGCATGTTGCACTTCCACACGCCAGACCGGAGTCCGGAGCACTGGAAAGTGCCATTGGTATCGCAACCTTAAAGACACCGGTTGTCTTCGGAAATGAAGCAAACGATCCTGTGAAATATCTGTTCTGTTTAAGTGCAAAGGATAACATGGAACATCTGAATGCACTGGCTGAGCTGGCGGGAATGTTTGAGGATGCTCAATTTTACAGGCTCCTGGAACATGCAGAGAGCGCAAAGGAAATCATGGAATACATCAGTAAATAGAAAAAGGAGGAAACTGATATGTACAAAGCTTTAGTATGTTGCCGTGCAGGCATGGGATCCAGTATGCTGTTGAAAATCAAGGCGGATCAGGTCATCAGCGAAAACGGCTATCCGATCCAGACAGAGCATGGAAATCTGGATTCACTGAATGGATTTAGCGGGGATCTTGTTATCACGATGGATGATCTGGCAGATGAATTAAAGGACAAGGTTCCTTATGCACTGGGGATTCGCAATATCATGGACAAGGTGGAAATGAAATCCAAAATGGAAGAGTTTCTTGCCACAAAATAGGGATGAACAAGGGAATGTATAAAAAATAACTAAAGGAGAGAAAAACATATGTTAGATGCGATTTTAGCGCAATCACGAAATACCGCATTGATTATGGGGCTGATTGCGATGATTGGTCTGCTGCTGCAGAAAAAGCACGCAACGGATGTGATCAGCGGTACGATGAAAACAGTTATCGGATTTATGGTCTTCAACATTGGATCTTCAGCAATGTCAGGTGTTGTACAGACATTTACAGATTTGTTCAATGTAGCATTTGGAATCGAAGGAGTTACCACGCAGGTAGAGGTCGCAACAGGTCTTGCATTGAATACCTATGGTACGGAAGTGGCTTTGGTTATGCTGCTGGGCTTCGTTGTCAATCTGATCGTTGCCAAATTTACAAGATTTAAGGCAATCTTCCTTACCGGACAGCACTTTCTGTACTTTGCATGTGTTATCGCACTGATTTTTATTGCAAATGGTCTGCCGATGCCGCTTACGGTAATCGCCGGTGGTATCCTGCTTGGATTCTGCGGAGCAGCACTGCCATCCTTCTGTCAGCCGTTTATGAATAAAATCACGGGCGCCGATAACCTGGCAATGGGTCACTTTAACTGTATCGGTTACGCATTCTCCGGATATGTAGGGAAATTATTCGGTAAAATGGGAAAAAGCACAGAAGAGAAGAAGGATGCCAGCACTGTTAATATGCCAAAATTCTTTGAATTATTCCGTGACTTTATCTTCTCGGTAGCACTGTTCATGGTTGTATTGTTCTACGTGGCTGTCATCGCCTGTGTGGTAAACGGTCATATGGATATCGTGCTTGAAAAAGCAGGAAATGATATCTGGTTTATCTATCCGTTCCTGCAGGGTCTGCAGTTTGCGGCCGGTATGAGCGTCCTGATTTATGGTGTGCGTCAGTTTATTGCAGAAATCACCGCAGCATTCGTTGCAATTTCTGAGAAATATATTCCAAACTCCAAACCGGCAGTTGACTGTCCGGCAATCTTCCCATTCGCACCGACAGCTGTATTGATCGGCTTTGTGGGAGCATTCGTAGGCGGTCTTGCGGCAATGGCAATCATGATTGCATGCAACAGCAGTGTCATTATGATTCCGGCAGCCGGTATCTGCTTCTTCTCCGGTGGTACCTGCGGTATCTTCGGAAATGCCTATGGCGGATGGAAGGGCGCATTGGTTGGTTCCTTCATCGTTGGTATGGCATTGACCGGTCTACCGCTGATTCTGTATCCTGCATTCGCAGGACTGGGAATTTCCGGAGCATCCTTCCCGAACGTCGATTACAATATTATCGGAGCATTCCTGAACTGGATTCTGGGAATCTTCGCCTGATTCACGAATAGGGCAGGGATGAAAGTCCTTGTCCTTCTTTTTGAAAAGAGGTAGGTCCTATGGAACTGAAACAGCTGATTAAGCAGCAGAAAGCAAAGGGTGTCCTTGTAAAAACACTGGCGCATCCTTCTCTGGTCATCATGGCACAGGATTGCGGAATGGATTTTATCTTGTATGATTGTGAGCATGGTGTCCTGTCCTATGAACAGCTGCATGATCTTATGGTGCTTGGCAATATGCGAAAGCTTTCATCCATCGTCAGAGTTGCACAGCTGGCAAGATCAGATGTATCCAGAATTCTGGATTACGGTGCAGCCGGTGTGATGGTGCCTATGATTGAAACAGCTGAACAGGCAGAGCAGCTTGTACAGTGGAGCAAATATCCACCGCTGGGGAAACGAAGCTATTCCGGGGGAGCCAATACGCACTATGCCCCTGGGGGAAATCATGCCCTGCATATGAAACAGCTAAATGAGAAAACGATGAGTATCGTACAGATCGAAACAAAGCAGGGTGTGGAAAACATCGAAGCTATCCTGAATGTGAAGGGAATCGACGGTGTTCTGATCGGTCCCTGTGATTTGGCAATATCGCTGGGCAGGCCGGATGATCTCATGCATGAGGAAGAGCTCAACATGATTCAAAAGGTCGCAGATGCCTGCTTGAAACGAGCTTTGGGCTTTGGAATTATCGGTGGCAGAGCGATGCAGGAATATTTTAAAAAGGAAAGCAGTCTGCTTGTTTCCGCTATTGATACAGCACTGATGCGGGAAGGCTTAAAACAGGCAGTAAGAGAATATGAGCAACTGGAAAGGACGTAATGATATGGCAGTAGAAAAAGAACAGATACGGGAGTTTCTCGATATCGAATCCAGCGAATTAAAAAATTTTATAGACAGCATTGACGCAGAGGCGCTGATTGCGGCCAGAGAATTGATTCTGCAGGCGGAACAAAATCATAACCGTGTGCATGTGACAGGAATTGGCAAGCCGGGACATGTGGCTGGATATGCGGCATCACTGTTATCCTCCACAGGAACACCAACCTATGAGCTGCATGGTACGGAAGCGGTACATGGCAGTGCGGGACAGGTGCTGAGTGGAGATGTCGTAATTGCAATTTCCAACAGCGGAGAGACTACCGAGCTGAAGGCAACTGTAGATACACTGAAAAGCAATGGTGCCAAGCTGATTGCAGTAACCGGAAAGGCCGATTCCTGGCTGGCAAAGCAGGGGGACGTCACCCTGATCGCCGGTGTCAATCAGGAGGGGGATGCTATGAACAAGCCGCCTAGAGCCTCTATACTGGCAGAGATGGTCATGCTGCAGAGCCTGAGCATCTTACTACAGAACGCAAAGAATCTGACACCGCAGCAGTATGTGAAATGGCATCCGGGCGGCAGTCTGGGCGCAAGTATCAAAGAAAGCGGGGACAGATAAATGAAGCTGGAAGGAATCATCACACCAATCGTAACACCGTTTCATCGTGATGCGCAACAAAGCATCAACTATGAGGCGACACAGCAGCTGATCGACCATCTGATCGCAAAGGGGGTAAAGGGAATCTTTATCCTTGGAAGCAACGGGGAGTTTCATGTGATTGAGGAAGCAGAAAAAATAGAATTTGCGGAAAAGGTAATCCAGATGGTAGATCACCGTGTTCCGGTATATGTAGGGACAGGGGCGTGCAGCACAAAGGAAACCATCCGTCTGTCAAAGAAGATGGAGGAGCTGGGTGCGGATGCACTGAGTGTCATCACACCGTATTTTCTGACACCGACTGCGGAAGAACTGGTACAGCATTTCACAGCGGTTGCGGAAAGTGTAAGCATTCCGATCATTCTCTACAACATTCCAAAGGCGACAGGCTGCAATTTGAGCGCAGAGGTCGTGGGACGTCTTGCAGAGGTAAAGAACATCCGCGGTATCAAGGACAGTAGTGGAAAGGAAGAAAATCTGAAGGCGTATGCAGAAATTGCGAAGCGGGATGATTTCGATCTGCTGATCGGTTCGGATTCTAAAATCAGTTATGGCTATGCAGTAGGGGCAAGCGGTGCTGTGGCAGGAACCTCCAATGTAATAACGGAGGTACTGGTGGAGCTGGACAAGGCACTGCGAAATGGAGAAACAGAAAAAGCAGAGGAATTGCAGAAGGACATCGATGTACTGCGCGGCGTATTGAAGCTGGGAACGGTACCGGTCGTCATGAAGCGTGCGGCAGAGCTTGCGGGAATTGCAGAAATCGGACCGGCAAGGAAGCCGGTGCTGGAATGCAGTGCGCAGGATGATGAAAAAATCAAAGAGATGCTGCAGCATTACCATCTCATATAACAACACGGGAAAGGATGATGGATATGAAGGAATACATCGTACGGGAAGACAGAGGAAAGCTACTACTGTATACGCTGCTGCATCTGTGCTTAACCATATTTCTTATGCTGCTGACGATATATGTTTACGGTACCGGGCATTTTCTGCTTGCGTTCTTTGGTATCACAGGGCTCTGGTTTTCTGTAAAAGCCATGTGTCGCTATGGCTTTCGACTTGTCAAAAACACCCCGGTATGTGAATTCAAACGGGACGAGGTAATTCTTCCGGCACTTCCAAAAGAGCAGCGGCATATGAAGTACAAGGACATCCATGCGGTGAAAATCCTTCGCAGCAGCAGCTCTGTCAAGCTCTTTTTCTCAGGAGATCATGTAACGCACCCCTCCGGCTGGCAATATGCAGGAGCGGTGTATCTCTTTCAGAGAAAGAAGCTGAATGATGTACAGAAGTATGCTATGGACTGCCTTCATACCCATCACATATCCTGCGAGGTTGTACAAAAGGCGTAGGAACTGCAAACAACAGGAGGTAGGTATATATGCAGAAAGCAGAGCTAACAAAACGCATAGCGGAAACAGGCGCTATGGCAATCGTTCGTGTCGAGACGATAGAACGGGGAATAGAAATAGCAAACGGGTGTCTGGATGGGGGAGTCACCTGTCTTGAAATTAGTTATACACTGCCCAATGCAGGTGAGGTGATTCAGGCTTTGCGTGAGAAATTTCAGGATCGTCTGATCATCGGAGCAGGAACCGTGCTTGACAGTGAAACAGCCAGACATGCCATCCTTCACAATGCGCAGTTTATCATAGCACCGAATTTTTCTCAGGAGGTAGCCGTTATGTGCAACCGGTATCAGATTCCCTATGCGCCGGGCTGTACGACATTAACGGAAGCACTTCAGGCCCTGGAAGCAGGGGCAGCCTTTATCAAGGCGTTTCCAATTTCCGATTTCTATGGTCCCAGACTGGTATCCGTATTCAAGACACCGATTCCCTATATGCCGATTCTTGCGAGCGGGGGAATTGATCTGAATAATCTGAAGGATTATGTACAGCGCGGTGTGGACTGCTGTGGCTTCGGCTCGCTTCTTACAAAAGGCAGTCGGGAAGAAATTGCGGATAATGCACGTTCTATCAGAACGCTGATCGATGAAGCAAGACAGGAAATGGAAACTACGGTAGGATAACATTTTAAAAGGCATTATGATACAATGAAAGGCGTATGATGAGCTGCGCCTTTTTTTGAGTTCAAAATTTGTGCGTATACAAAACAAAACTTGTACCGAAAACACTTTGTCAGTGATACCGTTTTCAGATAAAATCTAGTTGTAAGCATCATATGGGGAGGTATGTGTATGGATAATGAACTCATGGCACTCATGCAGGTGCTGTCCAATAAGCCTTATCTCACTCTGAAGGATATCGAAGTAAGTGCCGGCATTACCCGTCGTCAGGCAACCTATCGTATTGAAAAGGTGAACGATCTGCTGCGGCAGCATCATGCGCCCATCATTACCATTGGAACAGCGAAGGAAATTCGATTGGATTCCAAAGCACGGCAGAAGCTTGAGGAGCTGCTTCAGGAGATGAATCAAAGCAGCCAGTATTACATGAACAAAAAGGAACGTCAGATCTATATGTATCTGATGCTGTTTATGAACAGTGAGTATCTGTCATTGAGTGATTTCATTGATTCTCTCGGTGTGAGCAGAAGCACGGTGCTGCTGGATTTCAAGGAACTGACACAAATGCTGGAGGAGCGCGGCATCCGGGTGAGAAACAACCGGACCAAGGGCTATTATCTGATTGGCTCCGAAATGGAAATCCGCAGAATGATGATGAAGTATGTCATTTATACACTTGCCGAGGAACAGAGTGCTAAAATCTTCGATGTCTTTATCGACGATTTCAATCTGGATATTTTTGATTATTCACGGCTGGTGATCACGGAGCTTGCACAGCGGCATAACATTCGGTTTGTAGAAGACCGTCTGGTGGAGTTTATTTATATTTTTATTTTTCTGAAGGCACGTATGCAGAGTGGAAAAAACGCAGAGGAGGAAATCCATGCGTTGCTGGATATGGAAGCAATATCCTCGATGAAGGAATATGAGTTTACGGTGGAGCTGTTAAAGAATTACAAGAACACTGACAATATTACAAATACGGATATCAATTATATCTCCTCGTGGATACTGGGAATTTCCTTTGGCGATATCAATGAGGAGACCAAGGATTGTATACTGATCTCCGATATCATCGGAAAAATCATGACCCGTTTTGAATATCTGAGCGGAGCCCATTACCGCAATACCGAGGAAATCTTCATTCAGCTGTATTCTCATTTTCGACCGGCCTATTACCGTCTGCTCTGCCGTCTGCCGATATTCAATCCGCTGTGTGACAAGGTGAGGGAGGAATACCGGGAGCTGTATCAGCTTGTGGAGGAAACCATGAAGCCGTTTCATGTGATTTTCGGTGGAGATATTCCGGCAGGAGAGATTGCATATCTGACCATGCATTTTGCTTCCATTTACTCCGATCAGAAAGCGTTTGAAATAGCGAAGCAGAAGACTGCACTGGTGGTGTGTTCCAATGGAATCGGCAGCTCTGCCATTCTTTATAACGAGCTTACCGGTATGTTTCCCGAGCTGCATTTTTTACCGCCACTGGAAACCTCGCATATTCACGATATCAAGGAGCATGTGGATATCATATTTTCCACAAGCTATGTTTCTTTGGGGGCAGACATTCATGCGCCTGTCATTCGGGTAAGTCCGGTCATGTCTATTGCAGAGCGCTACCAGGTTATGCGCGAGGTCTATATGCAGATGGGAAGTCATTTTTTAAAACAGCCCAATGTCGATGTCGTGATGGGGATTGTAGCGAAATATGCGGATATTCAGGAAGAGCATGCATTGTATAATGAGCTAATTACGTATTTCTCCCATATTGACACTACTACACAGGAGGAACGTGTCCTGCATCTTGCGGATATGGTGAAGCCGGAGCTGATCCGTCTGCATTTGGATGCTGATAATTGGGAGGAGGCTGTGCGAAAGGCCTATGAGCCAATGGTACAGCATGGCTATATCACACAGAATTATGTGGAGGAAACCATTAGCAGTGTACGAATCGTAGGGCCATATATCGTGATTACAAAGCATGTGGCGCTGCCGCATGTGAAGCCGGAAGCAGGAGCGTTGTCTGTTGCACTGGGAGTTGGCGTATTAAACAGCGCTATTGAGTTTGGTAACCGTGACAATGATCCGGTAAAATATATTTTCAGTCTGAGCGCTACGGATAATCAGACGCATCTGTGTGCTATGGCAGAGCTTCTGGAGATGTTTAATAAGCAGGAATTTTTCGATATGCTGGATCAGGCGGAGAACAGCGATGAGGTTATGGTGTATTTGAAAGAAAATCAATAGTAAAAAGAGGGCGGTGATTCTATACATCATCGTCCTGTGTATTTGTTATGGGGAAATCGCTAAAATGCTATGTCTGGAATTTGATTTCGCTTTATATCATACATTCCCTATATCCTGTTTTCTTGTTTACAGCGTGACAGCACTCAAAAGAATAGGCCCTGCTTTTATTTATATAGTTCTTTCGCGTCCCTGGGTAGAAAATAGACATCCCTCAGATACTTCATACTGTTTAATGCCTCCAAGGTATTGTAGGTCAAATCAAGCTGACATCCTATCTCTATAGCTGTTTCATGAAACAGCTCAGACATCGTAAACACCGCCTGCCACAGCGCCTCGCTATCAGCTTTTGCGTAGGTTGCTAGAAAGGTCTGATATACAGCATTCGGCAGCAGCTGTTTCATATACTTTCCGCATTTTCCAGCACTGATTTGAAAGTTATAGGAAATGCCGATTTTCCATTCCAATAGACGTTTCAGCATGGGTCGCAGGGTAAAGTCAATAACATCCAGTGCATAGGGGAGCTCATTTCGTTTTAATCCCTTCGCGACATTATTCAAACACCACCAGTATTCATTGCAGGTACAGGAAAACTGCTGTTGTGAAGGCTTTTGAATCCAGTATTGCTGAAGTGCTTTTTTACTTGGCTGCGGGAGGATTCCATCCTTGTCAAGCAGTATTTGATAGGCTTCCAGGTGCGTCTTTGCATAATCCTGTGTGCAGACATGAAGATCAATCCGGTTTCCGTCCCTCAACTGCATAAGCCACCCGTAACAGTTTTCTTTATCCCCTGGATCATAGACACTGTCTTCCGGATACTGCATATAAAGCCGTTCACCGAAACGATCAATCCAGCCGTTATCTTTTTGAAAGGAAGCTGTTTCCTTTACAATATATACGACATCATAATCCTGAAACATATGCCTGGGCACATCCGGGTTCACACGGGAGCCTTCCAGGTAAGCCGCCCGTATTCTTTCATCCTGCGCGGCTGTGTTGATCAGCAGCTTCATTATTTCGTCTTCTGTTCTCATGAATGTTCACCTTGTCCTCTGGCAGCACGGTGGGATAGCATTATAGCTGTATTTCTGCTCATCCATGTGGTGCACCGCTTTCCTATTCTATATGTATTATAACGTGAAAACAGAAAATATATATGCTTTTTCAGGAAGGAAGTTACCGAATGCCTTTAAACCAGATATAAAAAGAGAAGAATATATTATAAAATCTGACAGCGCATGACTACGCAAAACGCTTAACAGAGAAAGAAATAACTGGCTGTTGCAGTTTCTAAAAAGGATTCAGCTGGACAGTCTTGTTTTATCCCTTTATAATGGAACATAGAGGTGAATATAACATGGAAAAAATTACAAGCTTTTGTATTGATCATGACATACTGGAAAAAGGAATGTATATATCAAGAATCGATGGTGATATTATTACCTATGACCTTAGAATGGTGAAGCCAAACTACGGCACGTATCTGGATAACGATGGTCTTCATACCTTTGAGCATCTGTTCGCTACCTATGTAAGAAATTCAGTATACAGTGATGCGGTCATTTATGCCGGGCCGATGGGTTGTAGAACAGGATTCTATTTTCTAACGAGAGATTCTATCAGTAAGGCGCAGGTGGTACAGCTGGTTAAGGATACGATGGCGTTCATTGCGGGATTTGAGGGAGATATCCCAGGTGCACAGGAGTCTAAGGAGTGTGGCAATTATCTGGATCATGATCTTGCCAAGGCGAAGGCCTATGCAAAGGCTTATGGTCAGGTGATGAAGGACTGGAACGAGGAACAGCTCGTTTATCCACAATAAATCAGTGGTTTCAGACTGGATTGGTCTGAAGCCTTTCTTTTGAAAGAGGGTGACGTATGAAAACACGTATCAATTTGCTGGAGGGAAACATTCTTCCTGCATTAAGCGCGCTGGCATTGCCAATCATGGCAACCAGTCTGATTCAGATGGCCTATAATCTGATCGATATGATATGGATTGGAAAAATCGGTGCAAGTGCTGTTGCGTCCGTTGGTGCAGCCGGTATGTTTATGTGGCTGTCCAACGGTCTGGCGACATTGGCGAAGATGGGTGGTCAGATTAAGGTCGGCCATGCGCTGGGGGCGCAGAAGAAGGAGGATGCGGCGTCCTATGCACAGAGCTCGATTCAGATGGGAATTGTATTTGCCATCGGCTTCGGTATTCTGTCTGTTGTGTTTGCGGATGAGATGATCGGCTTCTTTCAGCTGAACAGTGCACAGGTCATACAGGATGCAAAGCTGTATCTGATGATTACCTGCGGTCTGGTCATATTTTCTTTTATGAATCAGATATTCACCGGGATTCTGACAGCGATGGGGAACAGCAGAACCTCCTTTATCGCTACCGGTATCGGACTTGTTTTGAATATCGTGCTGGATCCGCTGTTTATTTTCGGCTTTGGTGCAATTCCTCCAATGGGTGTTGCGGGGGCTGCAATTGCGACAGTTCTTGCACAGCTGGTGGTTATGCTGTTGTTTCTGTATACCATACTACGGGATACGGTCTTGTTCAGTAATGTCCATATACTGCATTCTTATTCTTCACAGCATACCATGGAAATTTTCCGTATCGGGCTACCTTCCGCTGTGCAGAGTATGCTGTTTTCCGGCATTTCCATGGTCATTGCAAGATTGATTGCAGGCTGGGGAGATGCTGCCGTGGCAGTCCAGAAGGTAGGCTCGCAAATCGAATCCATATCCTGGATGACTGCGGAAGGCTATGCGGCGGCTTTGAACAGCTTTGTGGCTCAGAACCATGGCGCGAAGAATACAGATAGAATTCGGGAGGGGTATCGGCTCTCCATGATTGTCATGCTGTCCTGGGGTGTGTTCTGTTCTCTTGTTCTGATTGTTTTTCCACAGCTCATCTTTCAGGTCTTTATCCAGGAAGCAGAGGTGTTGCCAATGGGGGTGGATTATCTTCGTATTCTTGGTGTTTCCCAGTTGTTTATGTGTATGGAAATCACAACAGCTGGTGCCTTCAGCGGACTTGGGAAAACGCTGCCTCCATCCATTGTAAGTATCACGTTAACCGGCGCACGAATACCGATGGCGATATTGCTGGGAAGATGGCTGGGGCTGAATGGCGTCTGGTGGGCAATTACGATTAGTTCGATCGGGAAAGGTATCGTATTGCTGGGGTGGTTCTTAAAGGATATGAAGAGAGCAGGTATGCCAGAGAGGTAATCATTGTGTTAGAATTTGAAAGTTAAAAAATCATTTCATTATGCTAGAATCAACGATTAAGGTTGATGATGAGCTGGCATTAAAATGTTTGCAGGATATTATAGGTAAGATGGAAATTATAGATGTTCTTTCAACATCAAATATGTATTTGAATTATCTGATAAATTCAAAAGTAGAAAAAATAAAATCACTAAATATTGATTTAACGTGTGGTTTTAAAAATACGCTGGATTTTCTGAATCTTTTTGAATTGACAACGATCCTGGGAAATCTGATTGATAATGCTATAGAGGCTCAAAAATACGTAGAAAATAAAAGGTTTATAAAGCTTTCAACAATAAAAAAAGCGGACAGGGTTAGGCTTATTATAGAAAATAGCTGTAATATAGAAGAAATCCATATGGATAATCAGAAGCTTATTACAAGTAAAGAAGATAAAGAAAATCACGGAATCGGCTTTAACCGTGTTTGTGAAGTGGTGAAGGAGAAAAATGGCATTATTACAAGAACTGTTAATCATAAAATATTTACAGTGGAAATTGTATTGCCAATCGAATCGTAAAAGTGAAGCTGGTAAAAAAGGTAACTGATTATTGCAGTTGATGGGATAAGACATCTTATTAAGAGATTGTTGAAGGATAGCTTAATAATCATAAACAGCTATGTTAGAATGATAACAAGGGTGAAAATGGTTTTATCTTCATAAAATCATAAAAATTTATTGTTTTATGTACACAAAAATAAAAATAATTATGATTTTATGTTCGTGAAAATGTCACAGGGTTGGCGTTTGCATTCAAATGTAGTATACTACTATCATAGGAGTGGTGCTATGTATCGAATGATAGAAGAAAATTTCTTAAAGTGGAAAAAGCAGGAAAATCATAAACCTTTACTTATATCTGGATCAAGACAGGTGGGAAAGACGTACAGCATACTTAATTTTGCTAAAAAACACTACCTATCTTATGTATATATTAACTTTGAAAGAGATGATGATATCAGAGCTTTTTTTGAACAGACATCGAAACCGGAAGAAATCATGATGAATCTGCAGGTTTTCTTCCCTGAAGCAGATTGGAAGACTAAAGAAATTTTAGTTATATTGGATGAAATACAGGCGTGTCCCCAGGCGTTGACATCCATCAAATTTCTAAGTACAGAAACACCTTATGATTACATTTTGAGCGGCAGTCTGCTGGGAGTAGCTGTGAATCGTACTTCCTCCTATCCTGTAGGCTATGTGGAATCCATGGAAATGCAACCAATGGGATTTATGGAATTTTTATATGCTGTTGGCTTAAAAGCTGAACATATTTCCTACCTTAAGGAATGTTATACAGAAAAGAGAAGAGTAAATGAAGGTATTCATAAAGAATATATGAAGCACTTCAGAAATTACATAATAACCGGGGGTATGCCGGAAGCGGTGAAAACCTTTGTGGAAACCGGGGATTTTGTAAAGACAAGAAATATTCAGCAGCAAATAGTAGAAGGCTACTATCGGGATATGGCAAAATACGCAGATGCATCAGAAAAAATAAGAACACATGAATGTTTTCGTTCCATTCCTCTGCAGCTTGCAAAAGAAAATAAGAAGTTTCAATATAAGCTCGTGAGAAAGGGAGGACAGGCAGCGCATTTTGAAAACAGCCTGCAGTGGCTGAAAGACAGCGGGACTATTTCATTTTGTTACCGGCTGCAATGTATCGATGTACCGATGGAGGCCTATAAGGAATCTTCTGTATATAAGATATATATGAGTGATACTGGCTTATTACTCTCTCAGTTCAAAGAAAATGTGATGCAGGATATTCTGAAGAATGAGTTAGGTGTATATAAGGGAGCAATCTATGAAAACATTGTGGCGCAGATGCTGACATTCAATAAATACAGTTTGCATTATTTTGAACCGTCTTCTCATTCAGAGATAGATTTTATTATTGAACAGGATTGCGGTATTGTACCGATTGAAGTGAAAAGCTCCATGAACACAAGGGCAAGAAGTCTAAAAGCGTATATAGATAAGTATGAGCCGAAAAGAGCATTACGCTTTTCTATCAGAAATTTAAATATATCTGAAAGGATAGAGGATTACCCGTTATATATGCTGATGTTTCTTTAATAAACTTTATTATTCTATATAAGATTGAGCTTAGCACGATTAAAAGTTCAATCTTTTTGAATATAAGATAGATATAGCTTTTACTGCTAACACAAATCATGAGGGAGAATCTATTTCGAGATTATAATGCTTAAGATATTTTCGGTGTAAATATCTTATCCGACAATATCTATCACCGTTATTGTTGGATATCCTTCCGTTTTTATGATAGGAAATCTATCTGTTAATAAGGAACAGAGATAGATTAGACATGGGTGAAGTAGAGTAAAAAAGAGGTGCTTCACACAATGCGAAAGACCCCTTCTTTTTCTGATGAATATGGATAAAATATCGTTGAAATCTATAAGTTCACTTTCTTTGATATAAATTAAAATATTAGCGATTTTACGTTTTTCAATCGTTTTGAATATGAAATAATTTGTTGCAAATATAGGGAGCGAAGCTTCCCATATATTCTACAGCTGAAACAGCATACCCACAGCGGCGGAAGCAGCAATGCATAAAATTGGATGCCATTTGCGTTTATTCGATAAATAAAAGATAACGGCCAACAGCAGGATACACGGCCATTTGACCATTTCCATGAAATTTTCACTATCCTGAAATAAAGCAGCGATGAAAATCGTTATACCGGCAGAGGCGATGAGTGCAGTGACTGCTGGACGAATACCGTAGAAAACGGATTTCACCAGCTCACTGTCCTTAAACTTCTTCAGAAACTGCGCAACGATACAGATCACGATGATGCTTGGTGCAACAAGCCCAAGCGTCGCAATAATACCACCCAGCACACCATTGATATGATAACCGGTGTAGGTTGCCATATTGATACCGATTGCACCTGGTGTTGATTCACTCACAGCAATCATGTCGGTCAGCATATCTGCAGTAAACCAGTGATATTTATTCATCATTTCCGTAAGAAACGGTATGGTAGCCAGACCACCTCCAAGGGCAAACAGTCCGGTTTTGAAAAATTCGTAGAAGGCAAGCAGCAATAACTCCAGATTCATTCCTTCACCTCCCTGCGGCGAAGTGCACAGACAATCACACCAAGTAATGCGGCGATGATAACAATAAGAACGGTTGATACACTTGTAAAGGTGATTGCGGCTAGGACAACGGCAAATAACAAGATGCCGAAGGTATCCTTAATGCCGCTTTTCCAGAGCTTGACTACAGCGTTTAAAACAAGAACACAAACCGCGACACGGATACCTGCTAAAGCATGCTGAACCATAGCAAGTGAGGAATAGGTGGTAAGCACAGAGGCAATCAGCAGAATAATGATGATGCTTGGCGTAACAACACCCAGCGTTGCGATAATAGCACCAAGGATTCCTTTCTCATAAAAGCCGATAAACGTTGCCGTGTTCACCATGATGATTCCCGGTGTACACTGCGCAACCGCATAGTAATCCATAATTTCCTCTTCTGTGGCCCAATGCTTTTTATCCACAATTTCCTTCTGTATCAGCGGCAGCATGGCATAGCCTCCACCAAAGGTAAAGGCTCCGATCCGCATAAAGACAGAAAACAGTTCCCAGTAAATTTTCATAAACACCCTCATTTCCATATAAAGAATACCCATATTATACAAAAAACAAACATAAATACAAGAACTGTGTGGTATTTTCCCCTGGTTTTGGGATTGTAAGAGAAAGCGCTACACTATATAATAATACATATGGAGGTTTACTTATGTTCAATATATATCATCAGCCCTATACCAGAGGCCGCTATCCCACAATAGCCGCAAACGGTGTTGTTGCTACCGGAAACAATCTTGCTGCTGCAGCGGGATTGCAGATTATGCGAGAGGGTGGCAACGCCATTGATGCCGCGATTGCGACAGCCGCAACACTTACCGTTGTTGAGCCTACAGCAAACGGTATCGGTTCCGATGCCTTCGCCATTGTGTGGTACAAGGATGCCATGTACGGTTTAAACAGCTCAGGCTGTGCACCTATGGAAATTTCAATAGAAAAACTGAAGGAACAGGGTATCACGGAAATGCCGAAGCATGGATGGACACCGGTAACGGTACCGGGAGCACCCAAGGCGTGGGCGGAATTGAGCCGCCGGTTTGGAAAGCTGCCCTTTGCGCAGGTACTCGCACCTGCGATCACCTATGCCCGTGACGGATATCCTGTACCGCCGGAGCTTTCCAGAATGTGGAAGATGGCTGTCAGAAGCTATACGGATAAAAAGGATGATCCGGTATTTGCACAATGGTTTCAGACATTCACCTTTCAGGGAATGGCACCGGAGGTAGGACAGCTGGTAAAGCTTCCGCATCATGCGAAAACATTGGAGAAAATAGCGGAAACACAGGCAGCCGCCTTATATGAAGGAGAGCTTGCACAGCGTATAGAAGAAGACAGTATCGCACACGGCGGATACCTGCGGAAAAAGGATCTGCAGCAGCATAAGGCAATATGGGTGGATCCGGTTTCAGTACATTATCACGGCTATGATGTTTGGGAGCTGCCGCCTAACGGACAGGGAATCGTTGCATTGATGGCATTGAATATATTAAAGGAATTCCAGTTTGCACAGCGTGATGAGGAAATGTTTCATCATCAGTTTGAAGCAATGAAAATGGCATTTGCAGACGGCTTGCATCATATTACAGATGCCAAATATATGAAAACCGGGGTACAAAGCCTGTTACATGCAGCCTATGGCAGAGAGCGTTCGCAGGAAATCGAAGCTTTTGCCAAACAGCCTGCGGTCCACATGCCGCCGAAAAGCGGTACCGTATATTTATGTACAGCAGACAGCGAAGGAAATATGGCATCCTTCATTCAAAGCAATTATATGGGCTTTGGCAGTGGGGTTGTAGTAAAGGACACAGGAATCGCCCTTCAAAACCGCGGACATGATTTCTCTTTGAATCCTAATCATGTCAATGCTCTTGTTCCCGGAAAGCGTACCTACCATACCATCATTCCCGGATTTCTTACAAGGAATGGAAAAGCAGTTGGTCCATTCGGCGTCATGGGAGGCTATATGCAGCCCCAGGGACATGTGCAGGTGGTTATGAATATGATAGATTTCCATCTGAATCCACAGCAGGCACTGGATGCACCACGCTGGCAGTGGGTGAAGGATAAAAAATTTATCATAGAGGACAGCTTTGATACCAACATTGCAAGAAAGCTGCAGGAGCACGGTCATCAGCTTCAGGTTGATTTGGAGACTGCCGGCTTCGGACGCGGGCAGATTATTGTGCGGCTTGATAATGGAACATTTATGGCAGGAAGTGAGTCAAGAACCGACAGCAGCATTGCCTGCTGGTAATGGCAATAAAAGAAAAGACAGGGGAATATATATGCAGACTGTTTACCATATAGCATTACTGGATGATGAACCATGCTATACAAATATGATTCGTGATAAAATAGAGGCCTTTGGATTAGAGGAACAGCTTTTCATCGATACGTATAATAATGTAAATGATTTTTTGAGAAGTAAACATATATATGACATACTTCTGCTGGATATCGAAATGCCGGGCATGGATGGGATTCATCTGGCAAAGTATATTGCCAATGAACGGACACTGGTGATCTATGTAACGAATTATGCAGATCGTATGGAGGATGCATTTGGAATCAACGTATTCCGCTATGTTCTGAAATCCAAAATAGATGAAAAGCTGAAGAGAACGCTGCAGGATGCTTTTGAGTTTTTACAGGATAACGCTGATTTTAAGATACGTACTGATGGCGGTTATGAGATGCTTGCACAAAAGGATATCATTTATATGGAGTATTTCTCTAAGGACATCTATGCATATACCAAGGATCGTGAATACATATTTCGCATGTATTCCATGGAACGCATGATGAATGAATTAAACAGCCGTTTCGTTCAGATCAATCGTGCCAATATTGTGAACATCGAATATATCCGCTCCATTCGCGGGTTTGAACTGCATGTAAAGGGTATTGATCGCGTACTGAAGATCAGCAGGCGGCGTAAGAACGAAATTATGGATGCTTTATTTCAAATGACGACAAAGCTATGATGCCGTCATTTTTTACTTTCAAATCATGAACACGGCAAGGATCGCTGACAAGAACATGAGGTGATTACTATGATTGGAATAAGTGGTGCCAGGTTACTCTTAAATAAAAAGGTGATTTTAAAATTCCTATTTTGAGGATACCTGTTGTGTTTTTATAGCCGCTTGTGCTACACTGTAAATACGAAAAAAAGGAGGGGCTGTCCCATGAAAACAAGTATGAAAACCATAATGATGATGTATGTATCACAACTGCAAAGCCCCGGCCTTTCTGCATGTCTGTTTGTTAGCGGTGTTTTTTCATATCCATGTCGTATGATGATACAAGGCACTCTTTTCTATTACATGAGTTCCTTGACTGCCGATTATCGGCGGACATTGTTTACACAGTTCCAAACGTAGTGAATATAACAGCAGTATAAGAGGTCCACCAAATTATGCTTCAGAAGCAATTAAATGTACTTAAGAAAGCATTGTATGTCTTTTCAATTATTGTGTTTATCATAATCAGATCCCTTCTTATACTAATTTTCATATACAAATATGTATTTCATAACATATCCTGGAATTAAATTGTTTGAAATAGCATCTATAGAGGACAGTAAGATAACAGCACTGTACCTGCTATAGGTGCTTTTTGCGTAAATCCCATGGAATGGAATAAATAGAAATTACAGATGGTGTGTTTTTATGAAAAACAGGAGGGATTACCAAGACCATTGAATACAAAAAAAAGGCCATTCATGCAAATAGTATACCGAAAATTCGTTATATTGTAGTATAATAATGGTAGGAAGGGGGAAGGGAAAAGGTATCTCAATCAAGAGAAATAGAAAAATTAAATTTTACATGACATCATACAGGCCTTCTTATATAATAGTTGTGCAGGAAAAGAGTGATGTTATGAATGAAGTTATGGAATATGTGTATTGTTTAATTTATATTGTAGGAATAGCCTTCTGCGTTATCAGAGTAAACAATGATGTAAAATGGAATACTCGTACGGTGCTGCTGATTATTGGATACAGCTATATCAATATGCTTGTTACCAATAATATTGATGTATCTGATATCATGTTTTTAGTATCCAACATGTTCTCTACTCTTCCGGATTTTTTGTTTATCTGTGTATTATGCAGAAAAATAAAACTGTTGAACCTATTTTATCTATTGTTTTATACGGTTTCGTTCATGACCTTTATAGAAATATTTATGTATGCTCATATCCATTTATTCAACGGGGCATTTGATGCAACCTTTGTACCCGGGATATTGCGTACCGCTTCCATTATGTTTGCTAATGTCTGTGCAGCAATAGCATTTCAGATACCAGTATATCTGTATCGTAGATTTTTCGTTGTATTATCAAGAAAGCAATTGCTTCCATTTGTTTTTCTACAAATTTTTTTCATGCTTGTCCTTATGATGTACATGAGGGAGTTGGAGCTTTATCCAAAGGATCTCGCTATGTTCTTTGTATTTCTGCTCATGGTAGTGCAGACATTGACCGTAGATTTCATCTTTGTTCGATTCTGGCTGCTTGCTCAGGAGAAGAGTGAAATTGAACTGACGGAGCTTTCAAGAAATATACAAAATCAATATATGCATGATTTACAAGAGGAGCAGGAGAAAAACAGAGAGCTTCGCCACGATATGAGAAATCATATTGAGATACTGGAAAGCATTCATCATGACCGTGATTTTTTGAATTATCTGGATCGTGTAAGAAAAGATGTAGATGAGCTGGGACAACGTATTAAGACAGGGAATATGTTTCTGGATGCGTGTCTGAATACGAAAATTGAATCAAATAATGATATACAGTTTGAGGTCAGTGCATTTGTAAATGACGAAATAGGTATTGAGGATAAGGATATGTGTGCTCTTGTATTCAATATGCTGGATAATGCCATTGATGCCGCTAGGGGTAGTGAACATAAGAAGGTGGACATAAAGTTAATGATACATAACGATTCTCTGATTATTGAGGTTACCAATTCAACTGTTCAAGCACCGGATTTTCATTCCAGAAAAGGAACTGGACATGGGTATGGAATGAAAATCATTGAGCGTATTGCAGCTCAATATGAAGGTATGGTGAAATATGATTATGATGAACAAAGCCATACGGTAAGTGTGCACTGTCTGATGCCTCTTCCAAAATAAGAAAGGTTGGTAAAATTATATGAAATTTGAAATTAAGAAAAAACTTATCGATTATGCATTAAAAAATGTATCAAACACATCAGTTTTTGGACATTTTATGCCAAAGCCTTTTACCTATAAAAAGGAATCTGTGAAATCACAGAAGCATGGAAACAATAAGTAGAAGGATGAGCATATTTCTTGCAAAACGAGGTCTGATTGAAGAGGATGAGGTGGATATCATCCGCTTTGCCCTTGAACTTCTTCTTACACAGGGAATACAGATTGTCAGTATGCTCATACTGGGATACTTCCTGCAGTTTTTCTGGGAAACGGTGCTTTATCTGTGCATGCTGCTTTTCCTGAAACGTTATACTGGCGGTTATCATGCAAAAACATATGGACGCTGCTATCTGATAACGATGATTATCTATCTGCTGGTGTTACTCTGTGTGGAGTATCTGAATATATACAGTCTGCTGGTCTTTCTTCCTGCCGGACTTGGTATTTTCATTTATTTCGGCCCGTGTCTTAGCTATAAGACGATGCTGGAACGTAGAAAGCAGCAGCTGCATCTGAAGCTTTCTCTGGCTCTGTGTCTTGTTTTGCTGCTGCTGTTTTTGGGAGTCCATGAATTTCGCTATACGATAGAAATTGCAGCTATTCTGTTTTTTACCGCGGTGATGATGCTGCCGGTATTCTGGAAAAAGTCAAAAACAATCTGATGAAAAAGGTCTGGTATGTCATGATGACGATCAGATCTTTTTGTAATGTTTTTGGCAGCTTCACCATACATGTCAAATACTAAGAAAGCTCAGTACAAAACGTTGATCTTTATAAAAATAAATATTCGCAATGATAAATTAGAAAGATGGGAACGACTGTTTGCCATATACATAGTTTCCGATTTCATGGATTGTTGTATTGGTACTATTTTTTGTATAATATCCGTTGTATAATACAAAGGAAACACGTAATATGTATAAAAGTAAGGGGAATGAAAGGGGAAACAGAATAGAGGGAGATTATAATGAATTACACGATAAAGGAATTGATTGAAAAAGAGGATAGAAAAAATCCATATACGGATGAGCAGCTCGCAAAGCTTTGCAATATGAGTCGTGAGGAAGTTACACTTCTGCGTCAGGAACAGGGAATTTTAGACTCCCGGGAGCGGAGAAGGCAGATATTACTACCAGAGGTTAAGGAAATATTGCAGGCAAACGAAAAAATATCAGACCGGAAGCTTACAGCGATACTGAATGATCGGGGATATCAGATATCGCGATTTATTGCTAGAGCAGTGCGTGATGAGCTAGAGCCCAAAGCGAAAAAAGAGGAACGCCTGCAAATGGATCCGGATCGTGATTTTGAACAGCTGATTGGTTATGACGGCAGTATGAAGCGGCAGATTTCCCAGGCACAGGCTGCTGTTCTTTATCCGCCAAGAGGTCTTCATACGCTGATCCATGGCCCCAGTGGTGTTGGAAAAAGCCAGTTGGCCGAAGCCATGTATCACTTCGCCATTCATGTGGGTACCATACAGAAGGATAGTCCGCTGGTGATATTCAACTGTGCAGATTATGCGGATAATTCAGAGCTCTTACTCTCACAGCTGTTCGGTTATGTGAAGGGAGCCTTTACCGGTGCGGATCATGAGAAATCAGGGCTTGTGGAAAAAGCCGACGGAGGTATTCTGTTTCTGGATGAGGTACACCGTCTGCCAAGCGAAGGCCAGGAAATGCTGTTCTATCTGATTGATAAGGGGATGTATCGAAAGCTGGGGGAAACAGATAATACAAGAACGGCAAGACTTCTTATCATTGCTGCCACTACGGAGGATCTGGATTCCTATCTTCTGACAACCTTTCGACGCAGAATTCCCATGCTGATCGATTTGCCGCCATTGAGCGAGCGCCCGCTTCTGGAACGTCTTATGATTATCAAAGCCTTTCTGTTTCAGGAAGCTCTGCGAATACAGCAGAATATTATTTTGGAAAGGGATGCTTTGCGGCTTTTACTGAATTATCCATGTCCGGGCAATATCGGACAGCTGCGAAGTGATATTCAGGTGGCCTGTGCCCGAAGCTTCTTAAAGCATATTACATATGGGGATGAACAGCTGATTATAGCGCTGGATGATTTGCCACCCCATGTAGGTAATCTCGCGCTTAATACCGCATCACGTGAATCCCGGAAGCTGTGTGAAAGTGATTTATTTGTTTCCTGCACAAAACCAAGAGAACAGTTGGCGCATATGGGACCGAATATCTATCAGTTCATAGAAGAAAAATACGAAGCCCTTTTGAATGAGGGATGTACAGAACATGAGGTTTATCAGACACTTGGAAAAGAACTGGATACAGAGATGGACAATCTGTTCAATAAAATAAAATATCAGCAGGTTGATCGAAAAAATCTGGAAGAGGTTGTGGGTAATCGTATTATTCAATCCGTACAGAAATCGGTTGATATCGCCAGGATGAGCATGCAGGATATCAGTCCCAATATACTCTCGCCCCTTTGTCTGCATGTGAGCGCAAGCTATGAACGTATGAAATGTGGAAAACGTATTATGAATCCACAGCTTGAAAAAATAAAAAAAGAGTATCCGCTGGAATTTGCCACTGCACGAAAAATGTGTATGCAGTATCATGAGGATTTCATGTTAGAGCTGCCGGAGGATGAGATAGCGTTTATCGCCATGTATCTTAAAACCTTTACCAAAAAGAAGAAAGAGGAAAGCAGAGGGAAAATCGGAATCATTGTTTTAACACATGGCAATGTCGGTATCGAAATGGTGGAGGTCGCCAATCAGCTGCTGAATGCTAGCTTTGCAGTTGGACTTCGCTGTGCCTTGGATGAACCAAGCAGTCATGCCCTGCAGCGGACACAGCATGCAGTGGAACAGCTTGATGAAGGCAGGGGCTGTTTAATTCTCACAGATATGGGATCACTGGTAACATTCGGTCAGATAATTACGCAGCGTACGGGAATTGACACACGAACAATCTCCCGTGTAGACACGGTAATGGTCATAGAGGCGATTCGCAGAGCAATTCTGGAAGAAACAACGCTGGATGAATTGGAACAGGCACTGAATATGGAAAAGGAAATCAATTTCCATGGTAATCTGGAGCTTGAAGAAAAGGAGACTGTGATTGTTTCCATTTGTCTGACAGGTAAGGGCAGCGCGGTCCTCATCCAGTCAAAAATACAAAAGCTGCTACAGGAGCATAACATGACAATCCGAATACTGACACTGGGGGTCATCAGTGAAAACGGAATTGAATTTGAACTGGACCACCTTGCTCGCAGCTATCATATTCTAGCGATACTGGGAAACTTTCAGATAGAGTATCACCAGATACCATTTTTATCCACGAATGAAATTCTTAATGGAACAGCACAGCAGGAGCTGCTAAGCATCATAAAAAATAACAGACAGCCCGGAAAAACTGTGAATTGCCTGCAGGAGCTTCTTGATGAGGATATCATACTCTGTCATGTACAGGATGCTTTATGTAAAAATGATATTCTGGAAAAACTGGTAGACCTGCTCGTTAAAAAGGAATATGTATCTCAGGAATATCTGCTGGATGTATACAAACGGGAGGCAATGGGCGCAACCATTATGGGAAAGGCAGCTATCCCGCATGGTTTTACAGAACATGTCACAAAACCTGCCATTGCTATTCTGACCCTGCAGGATGCAATTTTATGGGAGGATGACTTTGAAACGAATATCATTTTGATGCCGGCTCTGCAGGAAGAGAGTATTGCATACACGCAGGAATTGTTCTCCATATGCAGCGATTCAACGCTGATTCAGGCACTTTCGGCTTGTCAGAAGCCGCAGGAAATCATAAGGCTGATAGCCACTTACACAAAACCGTCCAATTAGTTGGCACGGTTTTTGCTATTTTATGGGTGAAGGATAAAACATGATGGGAGGTGAAGCTGTTGGATCAGGAAATACAAATCGTCAGAGAATGTATTCTGCCGCATTATGCAGCACAGCAGAAGGAAGATATCATACAGGAACTCAGTAAGCGAATGAAGGAACGAAATCTTGTGAATGCAGATTTTCAGGAAGCGGTATTAAAACGGGAACAGAAGTATCCTACCGGATTGCTGATAGGAAAACGCAATATCGCTATACCACATACGGAGCCGCAGTATGTAAAAGTACCGTGTATCGGTATCGCCACCTTGAAAAAAAGTGTTGCGTTTCACCGCATGGATGCATGTGATGAGCTGGTGGATGTGGATGTCGTACTGCTGCTTGCCTTGAATCAGGCACATGCACATATGGAAATGCTGAGCAGAATCATCCTCATGTGCCAGGATGAAGCATTCATCGAGGAATTGATGCGGGCAGAGCAGGAAACAGATATTGAACAAATCGTCAGAGAACGATTAGAAGGAGGAAAACAGCATGAATCGTAAACCATTGGTACTGGTTGTATGCGGCGCAGGAACCCTGACTTCCGTTATTGCCAGCCAGGGAGTGGAACAGGGCTTGAAGAAAAGAGGAATCACAGATGTGGAAATCAAGGTAGGCAGACTGGACGATATCGGACGGTACGCTGATCGTATTACCGTGCTTGTCGCTTCCATGAATATTCGCCAGAAATATGATTTTCCGGTTATCAATGCCATATCGTTTCTGACGGGGGATGAGGATGGTCAGGAGCGTGTCGTGGATAAAGTGGCTGATATTTTGAAAAATAAATAAGCAGAGAAAGTGAGGAGAAACTTATGGAAATGCTACAGAATTTTTTTGACTGGTTCTTCGCCTTGGGCAGCAGTGTGTTTGTGCCGTTCATCATGTTCACACTATGTATGGTGTTTAAGGGCGGTTTGACCAAGAGTCTGCGCAGTGCCCTGTATATGGGCGTTGGGCTTGTTGGATTGGGGCTGATCGTTGATTATTCCGTTGCAGCGATGACACCTGTTACAGAATCACTCGTAAATAATCTGGGATTGAGTCTGAATGTAATTGATATCGGGTATGGAAATGTCAGTGCAGCCTGGGCTTGGCCGGGCGTAGTCTGGGTGATTTTGGGTATTATTGCAGTGAATTTCATCATGGTTGTTTTAAAGTGGACAAAGACGCTGTGGGTGGATATGTGGAATATCTGGCATGGTGAGTTTGTTGCCGGTATGATGTGGGCTTTTACCGGAAATATCTATATCGGTGTTGCCAGCGGTCTGATCTTGCTTGTCATCAATATGAAGCTTGCCGATTATCACGCTAAAAAAATACAGGAGTTTAACGGTTTGGAGGGAATTTCTGTAGTTGCGACCTCAGGTACCTTTACAGCATCCTGGGCACAGGGATGTATGTGGGTAATCAACAAGATACCGGGGCTTCGCGATATCAAGGCATCCTCCGAACAGATTAAGGAGAAATTCGGAATTTTCGGGGAAATGTCTGTTATTGGTGCGCTGATGGGTACCGTTATGGGAATCGTTGCCGGCTTTGATTTTATTAACACGGCACAGCTGGCAATCAAGCTTGCGGCAGTGCTTGTCATTCTTCCAAGAATGCTGTCTATTATTGCAGAAGGTATTATACCGATTTCCAATGCACTGTCTAAATTCATGAGAGAGAAATTTCCAGGCAGAGAGCTGTATATCGCAGTAGACCCAGCCATTCTGCTGGGGGATCCTTCCGTTATGTCAACAGTAATCCTGATGTATCCGATTTCCGTTATGATTGCAGCGGTTATTCCTGGCTGTAACTTTCTTCCGGTTGCATCTCTTGCGGCTCTGCCATACTGGATTGGCGGCATGGTGCCGTATACAAAGGGAAATATCATTCATACGGTAATATGTGCAACGCTTTGGATCATACCTGCCACTCTGATTGCTTCCTCTCTGGCGGGAATATGCACCGATCTTTGCAGCATGACGGGGTTATTTACAGATCAGATAGCAAATGGCGCAATGTTTACCAACTGGGATGAAGGCGGAAATATTCTTCTCTGGTTGTTTGTCAAGGCAGGTCAGCTGTTTGGATTTGGTGGATAAGGGGTAAAAAACTTGAAGTATCCAACGGGAAAGCAGGAAAGCTGTACTGTATACAGCAGGAGAATGGAGATAGTATGAAACAGGCAGTATTGAAACAGCAAGGGGTGCTTGCCATTGCGGATGTACAGGAGGATCTAACTCTGCAGGCGGATGAGGTGCTTGTTGAGGTGAAGGTTGTTACAATCTGCGGATCGGATCTCAGCTACTTTCAGGCTGAAACGCTGCCGCATGATTTACAGTATCCGCTGGTGCTGGGACATGAGATGGCCGGCATCGTAAAAGAAACCGGTACTGCTGTAAGCAGTGTTCAAAAGGGAGATCGTGTAGCAGTGGAGCCGCAGAGCTATTGCGGGCATTGCGAGGCCTGCCAAAGAGGAGATTATAATTTCTGTGAATCATTGCAATTCATGGCCAGCAAGGGAATCAGCGGAGCTTTAAAGCAATATGTGAAGTGGCCGCAAAGCTCAATCTATAAGCTGGAGGATTCCATGTCCTTTGAAGAAGGTGCGCTGCTGGAGCCGTTATCTGTTGCATACAGCGCGATTGAAAAGTTGGACTTTCACAAGGAAAGCAGGCTTGTGATTTTAGGAGCAGGATCTATCGGACTGCTTATGGGAGTGCTGATGCAGGAATTATATCCCGAGGTGAGCGTTCATCTAGTGGATGTTTATGAGAGTAAGCGGGACATAGGAGAGCGTCTGCATATGAAAAAGAATCAGTTTCTGATAGGAACTGCGTATGAACTGGAATCTATGAAGCCGTTTACCCACATCATTGATACAACCGGGAACAGTGAGGTGGTGAAGCAATTTCTGCAGCACAGCATACCGCAGGCCGTACTTCTGGAACTCGGTGTCAGTGATCGTCCTTTGGAAATCAGCTTTAAGGATATTGTATATCAGGGGCTTCGCATTATTGGCTCTTACCGCTATACGAATACCTATCCAAGACTTTTGAAATTGTTTCGGGAACAGCACCTGCAAGTGCGCGATATTATAACGGGCAGATACCCGTTTGAAGCAGTACAGACAGCCTTTGAACAGGCAATGGATGGACGCCATCACAGCAAAATCGCCATTTACTTATAACGAAAAAGCCTGTTGGCTGAGCAGTAGGCGGCATGCCGACAGGTTTTTCATACATTTGGAAGGAATGTGAAAAATGAGGTTGAAGGAAAAAGCATACGTATGATAAGCATCCCGTATTGCATCTATCGTAGTGTATAAACCGTTAAGGGATAAAAACATACGGTGTAATCACAGAGAAAGCGAAGCGCAGTAAGGAAAGCAGGAGTGCGTGTATAGGAGGATATGATTATGAAATTAAATACAGGAATGAATTTGTCTGTGGATCTGAACAAAATGGAATTTATATATGATGCAGCTACGACAGGACCGCTTACAGAGAAGCGTAGACTGGATGATATACGTGCAAGCTTGAGTGATCCGAATGCAGAAGGACCGTCCATTGTTTATGCAGTTGCGATGGATGTAGCCAAAAAGAAGCATATGCAGGATTTAATTGACCGCAATCTTTTGTATGGCGCGATGATTTTTGAAAAAGGGGTTATCGGGGAGGAGCCTGTTCGTTCTCAGGGGCATATCCATGCGGTGTCAGTCTCATGTAATGCCTCTACCTGTGAGGTATATGAAATCTGGGCAGGGGAGGCCTATATCTATATGCAGGAATATGCCGGGGATGATCCGGGGCGTTGCTTTGCAGTTCATGCCAGAACCAAAGATGTAGTGATTGTACCGCCGGGGTGGGCACATTGTACAATCAACGCGGATCCCTCCAGAGCCATGCTGTTTGGTGCATGGTGTGTCCGTGATTATGATTTTGATTATGAGCAGGTTCGCGCACATAGAGGAGTTGCATTTTTCCCAAAAGTAAAGGATGGCAGTATCACCTTTGTGCAGAATACACAATATCACCCTGCACAGCTAGAAATTCTGAAAGCAAGAGCATATCCGGAATTTCATCTGGAGCAGGGGGTACCAATCTATACGCAGTATGAGAAAAATCCGGAAAGATTCCGTTTTGTAACGCATCCACAGGAGGCTGAGGAGCAATGGAAGGAGTATCGACCATGAAACAGAAGAAGCTGGTCGTCCATTTTGGCGCAGGTGCATTGGGAAGAGGTTTGGTTGTACCAATGCTGTATGAGAGCGGCTGCCGTATCGTGCTTGCGGATACAAATCCGATGCTGATTGAAAAAATGAAGGATGCAAAGTCCTATACACTGGATGTTTCAGATGATGAACAACAGAGACTGCATACCATTAAAATAGAAGATATCGTTTCACCTGTAACGGATGAAGCGATGCTTCTTGCATATTTGCATATATGTGATGCAGTGACTACATCAGTCCGCAGAGAAAATCTAATCCATGTCGCAAAGGTTCTAGCCATGGCATGGGGGACGGAAAGTGATTCCCGGCGTATGGTTCTTTGCTGTGAGAACGTGGAGGGTGTAGGGGCATACTTTCACTCTCTGCTTATGGATTATGCGAAAAATGAACAACAGAGGAAAAACCTGTCTGTGATTCGCATACCGGATACGATTGTTGACCGCATCTGCGCAGCAGGATCCACCATTATGGAGGTTACGAGTGAATCGTTTCATGAATGCAGTGTCGATGCAGACGTGGTGACAGATACGGGAATCGCCAAGATACCGTCGATAACAAATATTCGCTCCCACTTTTATCGCAAACGGTATCTGCTGAATACCTATGCAGATGCAATGGCATTTCTTGCACTTGAAAAACAGCATACCTATTTATATGAAGCAGCGAAGGATGAAGAAATTCAGAACAGGTTGGACCCATATATTCGTCTTTTGATACAGCTTTTAAAAGCGAAGTACGGAATCGCCATGAAAGAGAGCGAGCATTGGTTTCAGCTGTACCGAAAACGACTTTCCAATCCGGAAATTCCAAGAGAGCTGCATACGGTTGCCCGCAGTCTATGGAGCAAAATGACACTTAGTGAACGTTTTATCTGTCCGCTAATAGAATTGATTCATTTGCATATCGATGTCAGCGACGGGCTGGCGGTCATACAAGAAATCATTGAGAGTCAGGCCGGAAGAGAAGGTCTTACAGATGATGAAGTACACAAAAAGCTGCAGGATCTATGGGGTGGGACGGAGTATGGAAGGAAGCTGCTTGAGATGTTTATTGCTTTGGAATAGATTTGAAAGCAATCACCTTAACGCAATATCTGTTCCTTATCATGAATGAGTCCTTCTGTAAACAGGCTTATTTTGTTTATCATATAGAGATCGTTTTCTTTTCTGCTTTTTTAATTGAAGTTTATGAAACGTAAAGAACGCAAGCTGTGGCCTGCGTCTTTTGCACTAAAGCTGTATTGGTTTTTAAGGACATAGACAGGAATTTCCTGCTTTTACGTATGCTTTTAGTTTGTACCACTTCACGCTGAAGTATGATTGCAAGCTCATTCGTGTCTTGCTCGTTTATAGATGGATACCATATTGTTGCGTAATGAATTCCAGGTCATTATACAGCTCCTGCCGTGTATAGCCGCCTTCCTGTAGCTCGGATTCGCTTAAAGAATTCAGCTGATCAAACGCAGATAGTGCAACCTTGAGATATTCCATACTGCCGGTCGCAAAATATTCACGTAAATATTGTACAGCTTCGGGGTATTTCCTTTCCCTTAGCAGAGCCTGTATCCGTCTGTGATATTTTTTCACATCTTCATCACTGAGCTCCTCCTCCACCCTGATTTCACTTTTCTCCCGATGTAAAAGCACCTTGCCCAGCATGTCGGTCATGCCCTCAATCTGCCGCATGATCCAGTCATTTTCAAATACACTCATAATCCATTCCTGTCTGCCGCAAATACGATTCCGGCATCCCTTCTGGCAGCTTCATACACCTCCATAACCGTTCTTGAATAAGCAAGCAGCTGTGTACAGCGCTCATAGTCATCCAGCTTATAAATATCACGGAAATCCTGTAATTCATAATACAGAGCTACATCATTCTGCACGATGGAAGGATGCTCAGCACGTTCCCTGCCGATCTGAATGGTATAGGCAGCACATCTGCTTGTTTCCGAACGCATGGTGATAAATCCCTTTTCTCCCTGAATCTGTGCAATGCATTCACTTCTGGTATCCTTACAGCCGACGCATACCGCCTGAAAGCCGTCGTATTGCATAAGTACAACACCGCTTGTATCAATGCCATTTGCATGTTTATTGGCATAGTAGTGCACTGTTTTGGGTTTACCGAAGAATCCAATTACATAATGCAGATTATAAATATTGATGTCTGCGAGTGCTCCTCCGGAGAATTCCGGATTGAATACATTCGGTGTTTCCCCCTGCAGAAACTTGTCATAGCGGCTGGAGTATTGAGAAAAATTACACTGAACCATCCGAATGGTACCAAGCCTTGGAAGCTCTTCTTTCATGCGTAGATAATTTGGCATATGTGCAGTTACGATCGCCTCGAAAAGATACAGGTGCCGGTCCTGTGCTTCTTTAACCAGACGATCGAATTCCTCAACCGTGGATGTGAACGGCTTTTCACAGATAACGTTTTTTCCTGCCTGCAGAGCTTTCAATGCATGCTCAAAATGCAGGCTGTTCGGTGATGCGACATAGACGAAATTGATTTCCTCATCCTTCAGCATATCATCCAGATTCGTATAGATTTTATCAATTTCATATTTGTCTGCCAGCATGCGGGCTGAGGATTCCTTACGTGAAAACATGGCAACACAGCTGATATTGGCACTTTCCTGCACTGCCGTTAAAAACCAGTCAACGATAAAGCCTGTTCCTATGGTTGCTACATTCATGACAATCCCTCCATTCTTATCTTAAATATAGCACATATGCATGTTTGTGAACAGAGAAAGAGAATGAATTGCGTAAGAAGCAATTCTTAAAAAACTGTTGGTTTTCATGATTTGTTATCTGGTGTTTTTCCTGTATAATGAACATATAAAGGGTGATGTTATGAAAAAGAAATGCCTTGTCTACCTGATTATCCTGCCGCTTTTATTGCCGCTATCCGCGTATGCGAGAGCGGGAGGCGGTGGTTCCGGAGGCGGTGGGGGAAGCTATAGTGGCGGTTCCTCATCAGGCAGTACGAATTCCGATCATTATTACGGACGTGGATACAATGACCCGATTGGCAGTATGTTCTCTACGATTGCCATAGGAGGTCTGCTTGTATTGATACCTGCAATGCCGATGCTTGCCTATCGTAGAAGAGTGAAAAAGAAAGCAAAGCAAAGTGCTGCCCTGCTGCATCGGATGGAAGATACGGATGCCATTTGGAATGAGAAGCTGATAAAGCAGCGGGTAGAGGATATTTACTATCATGTACAGGATGCATGGACGAATGCAAAGGTTGAAGATTTGAAGCCTTATCTTACAGAACATTTGTATGAGCAGTGGAAGATGCGTCTTACCTGGATGGAGCTGCGCAATGAGCGCAATGTTCTGGATAATATCAAGCTGCGAAGAAGTGCGGTGGTTGGCATTCAGGATTATCGCGATGACAGTCAGGATTCCTGCTGGCTGTATATCGAAGGAAGCATGATAGATTACACCATAAATTCACAGACGCAAACAATTACGGAAGGTAAACGAAAAACATCAACCTTTGTGGAATATTGGAAGCTGCAAAGAATCGGAGATACCTTTTACCTGGATGATGTCAGACAAAAGGAGGATGTGAATCCGGAGGATTTTACAGATTGGAGGGAATAAGCGTGAAGACAAAGGATATCGTATGTGCTGTAATTTGCATGGATCAGCGTCTGCTCATTGCGAAGCGAAGCAGCGGTGTACATGAGAACATCTGGGAATTTCCAGGTGGCAAGGTAGAGTCGGGGGAAACACGGGAACAGGCAGTAGCTCGTGAAATTAGGGAGGAGCTGGAGCTGTGTGTGGATATCGACAGATATCTTACAACGATTCGCGATAACAGAGAGGATTACACACTGCTTGTACACGCCTATCTTTGCAGATATGTACGTGGCGAAATTCATCTGCATGCCCATCATGAATATGCATTGGTAACGCCGCGTGAGCTTTACAGCTATCAATTTGAAGCAGCAGATCAACCTATACTGGACATGCTTCAGGAGAACGCCTTATGATGTGGGCATTCTTTATCGTACTGCTTACGCTGATAACGATTGTGGCACTACCGATAGTTTCAATGTCTGCGCTCATGCTTGCATGGGCAACTGCACATAGATATATGTCACCGGTTTTTATGTTTACAGTGATTATGGTGTTTGTCTACCTCTGGAGTATGCTGATATCAAAACAGCGGAATCAGTGCTGGCTGAAAAAGAAAACACAGCTTGTGCTGATTCTCCCTGTGATTCTGGGAATCTGTATACTGGGCGGGACCTTTGCATATGATGCATGGCAGAGCCGGTTTGAGGTGATGCGCAGTGAGGTTGATTTGTTTGAATATGAACCGTTTCATAGCGATAAGCTGGCAGTTCCTGATAAAAAAAGCTCCTATTCGATGCAGGAGCCACTTTTAAGGCTTGACGGCGCAACAGCATTATACCCGGTGTATGCTTCCTTCGTGCAGGCAGTGTATCCTAGGGAAGGCTATGAGGATGATAGTACAGATAGTGTGCGATGTACAACAACCCCGGAAGCATATGAAAATCTACTGAAGGGTGATACTGATCTTATTTTTGTGGCAGCTCCCAGCGATAAGCAAAGGGAACTGTTTGAAAAAGAGGGAAAAGAGCTTATCATGGTTCCCCTCGGTATGGAGGCCTTCGTATTCTTTGTGAATTCTGAGAATCCGGTGGAATCATTAACAACACAGCAGATTCAGGATATTTACAGCGGTAACATCACAAATTGGAAGGATGTCGGTGGCAATAATGAACGAATTCGAGCCTTCCAGCGTCCGGAGGGAAGCGGTTCGCAATCGGCTTTGCTGCGCTTTATGGAGGGAAAGAAATTGATGTCGCCACCGCAAAAGGATGTGGCAAGCGGTATGGGAGATATCGTAACGGAAACTGCAGAATACGAAAACAGGGAAAATGCAATCGGCTATTCCTTCCGCTATTATACGCAGGGGATGGTGAAAAACAAGGGAATACGTCTTCTGAAGGTGGATGGTATCGAACCGAGCGTTGAAAATATCCGCAAGGATACATATCCGATCAGCAGTCCGTTTTATGCTGTCTATGTGAAGGGGAATGCGAATAAGAATCTGAAGCCGTTTCTAAGCTGGATTCAGTCAAAGGAAGGAAAAGAGCTGATTGAGAAAACGGGATATGTGGCAGGCTCATAGCTTTTATAGAAAGGAAGATCGGATAGAGACTCCGATTTTCTTTGTTTTACTCACAGGTATTTATATCAGTTAATTCTTAGGATTATCTAAATTCCATAATTTGTTATAATTACACAGCGCTTTATAGTATAATGATAATAGAAAAGAGGGTGAGAGATTATGCTTAAAACAGAAGAAACCAAAGTTCTGCGCGATCCGATTCACGGCTATATTCATGTGGATCTGAAGGTGGTATGGGATTGCATCAACGCAAAGGAAATGCAGCGTCTGAGACGGATCCATCAGCTGGGGGGAGATTTTCAGGTTTATCATACGGCAGAGCATTCACGGTTCTCCCACTCTCTGGGGGTTTATGAAATTGTGCGGCGCATGGTTTATGAAATTGATCAGCTGCGGGAGGTATTGAGTGACTACGAGAAGGCGGTAGTGATGCTGGCAGGTCTGCTTCATGATATCGGACACGGTCCGTTTTCCCACGCCTTTGAGGGAATCAGTACGTATAAGCATGAAGAGTACACCGTGAAAATCATCATGGAGAATAGCGAAATTCATCAGATACTTGCCGCCTGTGATGCTCGGCTGCCGGAGGATGTTGCTAGTATTATCCAGTACCGCCATGCAAAGGAATGTATGAATCAGCTGGTAAGCGGTCAGCTGGATGCGGATCGTATGGATTATCTTCTGCGGGATGCTTATTTTACCGGAACCAGCTATGGAAAATTTGATCTGGAGCGAATTCTGAGAACAATACGTGTAAAGAATGGAAGAATCGTTGTAAAAGCAAGCGGGATACATAGCGTTGAGGACTATATCATGGCTCGCTACCATATGTACTGGCAGGTGTATCTGCATCCGGTGGCACGCAGCTATGAAACCCTGCTTTCTATCCTGTTTCGCAGGATGAAGGAGGTGTATGCTCTGCATCCTGAATATCTGAGTGATGTAAAAATGTTTCATCCATTCCTCTGTGGTGCGGATGCGGGCATTGATGCGTTGTATCGTCTGGACGAATCCGCAGCCCTGTATGGATTCTCTGAGCTGGTAACCTGCAGGGATGAAATCCTGCGTGATATATCCTATCGACTCTTAAATCGAAAGCTGTTTGAATATGTAACACTGAAAAATCCGGAGGATTTAGAGCGTATTCAGCTGCATGTACAGGCATTGGGATACGATCCGGACTATTATGTTTATCAGGATGTTGTCTCACAAAAGCCGTATTCTCCTTATAAGAGCAATGAAAGCGGACATAATATCTGGGTACTTGAGGAAAGCGGCAAGGTTAAGGAGCTGTCAAAGGCCAGTGATATTGTTCGTGCATTAACAAGAGCTGATTTAAAAGAGGAATCAAAGCTTTATTTTCCTGAAGAAAAACTGCATATAAAATAACCGTCATAGAGATACCCCGAAAGCTTACGGCAGGCTGTATATCAACAATACCGTAAGAAAGGAAGAGGAAACTGTCTATGACGGTTTTCTGTTGGATTCACTTTTTACGGAATCCGGATGGCAGTTAATGTATTTATACGATATTCACTATCAAGAGAATAGGAAGCATAGAATTGTTTTACTTTCAAAAGGCTTACCGTTTCGGATACACACGCTTTGGATCATAGCCATTCTTTTTTAATTGCTTATTCCAGGAATGATGTGCCATTTTTATATAAAGACTGCGCGGAAAGGCAGGCTGGACATAAGAACTTTCGAATGCAGTATCCGTTATAATAGCTTCTCTCATACGGCGAAGGGCTTTATCCACAGGAGCTTTTGGGCCATGCTCCCATGCCATTGCTTGTATTTCATTCAGCATGGGACCTGCACCGATGCCAATCCCTCCCATGAAACACATACCGCTTTTAGTACACCAGTTTTCCACAACCTGCAGCGCATAGCGATTCTGCTTTCCTTCAAAAAAGCCGCAGTTTACAATAACATACAGGTTCACCTTTACAGTTGCACGCTTTTGTTCCTTCTCCCATTGCAGAAGAAAGCTGAGAAGATGGGAAGGCAGCGCATCAAAATAAAGTGGAAAGCTTAGCACAATGGTATCAAAGGATTGCAGTTGATGAAAAATATCCGGATTTTTATGGATATCCATACAGTGGAAAACAGTGATATTTTCCATATCTGTAAAGAGATGTTTGGCCAGCATTTCACTGCAGCTGTTTGATGGCTTCGGTGAGCCGGAAAGGATTGCGTATTTCATTAAACGGCCACCTCCAACATGGTTTGTAACCGGACAAGTGCCTTTTCACTATCCGCGCAGTGATGACATTGGACATACCTGCAATCCATATTGACTCCATTCGCCTGAACAAGAGCTTGAAGGACGTTTTGTTCCTGTTCATTCTCACTGCCATATGCAATAACAATCAGCTGAAGATGAGTGGGAGAGGTTAACACATGGTGCATTTCATGATTGCGAATGGTGAAATACGGCTGCACATAGGAAAGAGAGCGGTCGATTGCACACTTCACAAACGGACTATAGGAGCCATATACATTCTCTGTAAGAATATAAAGCGTATCGCTTTGTTTCATGGAAGCTGTAAAGGAAGCTATATCATCTTGGAATATGCATGCTCCCGGTGATTTGATCCAGCAGGAAAAGCAGCCTGTACATGGTGCTGTCTGCTTGAGCTCATGGGAATCGAATACAGATACATTTTCTGAAAATGGCAGTTGAGGTAAGGCAATATCGGATAGTATGGTTTTCATGATAAATCCTTTCTTCAGCTAAGTAAACGCTGTTTACATTGATAGGGTATCATATTATGTTTACACTGTCAACATCGTGTGATAAAATACAGTTATATCGTAAGAAGGGACTGGTCTGCATGTGTGAACAAAGCTATCATCATAAGGATTTAAAAAATACATTGATAAAGGAGGGCATTCGTTACATCAATGTGTACGGGGAACGAAGCCTTTCTATGCGAAAGCTTGCGGCACTCTGTCATGTTTCACATACCGCCCTGTATAAGCATTTTCAAAATAAGGAAGAGTTTATGAGCGCCATTTCTGCATATATCGAAGAACAGTTCACGGAGGCATTGCAAAGGTCCTATGAGAATGCGGGTGGTGATGTAGATGAGGCTATCATTCAGATTGGTGCAGGCTATGTAGCCTTTATGGTACAGCATCCTGATTTTTTGAAATATCATACCAATATCATGAAATCTCAAATGTTTCAGCTGCAGGACTTAGAAAAGAAGTCAGTGAAGTCGTATGAGATATTTCGCAGTACCGCTCTTGCCTTTTTGAAAAAACACGGTTGTCCGCCGGAGGAGTATCAGAAGGAGATCCTCTCTATGTGGATCCTTGTAATGGGATTGAGTGATATGCTTGCCTATAAAATCATAGATTCCCAAAAGGATGCGTTGAAAACGGCAGAGGAAATCATACGTCGGGAAATCAAGCTTCGCTGTATGAAGTCTGCTTATCGCAGCTAGCTATTTAGGAAGATATTTGGAAAGGATAGTCCTGAGCATCCCTTTATAAAGCTGTTTTGTTACATCCTTCAGAAAGCAGATATGCTGATTTGAGTATTATGTTTTACTGTTGGGTCTGTAAGCGGCTGTGAATGCCTGAGAGTATGATAGAAATAGGTCTGCATATCCTGTAGCTGTTAAAGCGATTGAGAGAATACTTCAATCAGTAATGAATTCGGCATCTTTTGTAAGAGATATCATTTTCTTTAAATTCCTAGTGAAATCACGGTATGGGTATGATACAATAGTAGAACAGAAAAGGTCAGGAGATGGATACGATGGGCAGTTCAGAACTTGAAATACTAGAAATCATTTCTTCCGTGGGACAGGCTAGAAGTCTTTATATCGAAGCGATTCAGGAGGCTAAAAGTAAAAACTACGGACAGTGTAACGAGCTTGTAAGAAAGGGCAATGAACAGTATGCAAAGGGGCATCGTATACATCAGCGACTTGTTCAGGAGGAAGCCGGAGGAAATCCGGTGGATTTAAACCTTCTACTCACACATGCGCAGGATTTACTGATGAGTGCGGAATCCTTCAAAATTTTATGTGATGAATTCGTTGATCTGTATCGTAAATTTGATGAGCTGGAAGAGAAAATATATGAAAAAGGATAAAGGCATGGAGTGATTTCCATGTTTTTTTGTTTAAGAAAACGGTATGGCTTATGAGTGTTAATGTCTTTATCGAAGCATGCGGATATAAGCTTTGTGAATAACGTACAGGAGCAGTCAGAGAAGCTGGAGTCGTTAAAGCAGATTATACGGGATATACAGAAAGCAGGAGCCTGTCGATGAGGTTTCATAAAGTATGGTCATCAACGGTATCCATGCGCAGATTCAAAGCCTTGCCGTGGATACACAGAAGCAGTGCAATCAGCTGTTCTCACAGCATACGGTTGATATGAATATATTGATGCTGTATGTGTTCCTGGTGTCATGTGAGCGCAGATACCGCCTGTCTACAGCTGTAAGGATAAATCCATATTCAGCACGCTGCTGAAAATCGATTATCTTCAACGGTATTCCTATATAAAACAGGCCATTCGGATGCAGCTGCCTAGGCTCTTTGCGGAATGCAGTACATAGATAAAACTCTGTATAAGGTCAGGTATACAGAGCTTTTTTCATATCGATTCATGGTACAGAAATATTCATGGCTGTCGGTTAAGCAAATTCATGATGAGAATCTATTCAGAAAGCTCATGAAGAAAGCGCATTATGGATTTCCATACCTCTTTATTCATAGCGATATCACCATGATCCAATGTATCAAAAGGAATCGTCTTAACCGGCGTTGTGAAGCATTCAATCAGGCGCCTTGAGAGGCTGGGAGAAACGATGGTATCCTGATTGCTCAATATGACCAGAGCAGGGCAGGTTAGTGCACCGACATACCTGTCACTTGTTAGCGGGTAACGAATCAGATGCTGCAGGGGACCATAGAAAACAGGGAAATAGGAATTGAATAAATCTCTCCCGTTATTGTATGGAGAGAGAAGAATGAGTGCATCCGGTGTTGATTTGGAAGCTGCATAGCTTGCCATTCCTGTACCGATACTGTAGCCGACGATATACAGCTTTTTATTTGGATATCTGTGACGGGCATAATGCAGGACTGCATCCGCCATCTTAAATAGCTCTTCCTGTGACAGGGAACCCTTGCTGTCTCCGTAGGAAGGATAATCAATACTGAGAAAGTGTGAATTCTTCATATAAGAGAAAATTCCGCTTTCATCATATTCTCTGCATAAGGCACTGGTATTCTGTGCATTTCCTCCAAAATACACTATGATGCTATCCGCATTCTCTGCTTTTCTCAGCCATCCGGTATATTGCGAATCTATGCTGATACGTTCATAGGCTTTATCCGCCATGAGCATATCCCGATCCTGAGGACTTGCATTTGGATAAAAGATAACATATTCCTGTGCAAAATAAATGGTTGTGAGAAAGATGAAAAGCATACTGATCAGAAGAAATGCAAACAGACGGCAGACGATATGGCGAAATGGTTTTGTATATTCCAGCTTTACATATCTGCGTACGAGGAAGCCGGTCATGATAAACAGGGATAACAGAAGCGGCAGAAGATAAATACCGATTCGTATCCATAGCGGATAATAGCTCGTAACCAGTGCCTGCTGACGCAGAATGTAAAAGACAATGCATATTTCCAGACAAATATTGATGAGTGGAAAAATGAACAGAAAAAACCTTGGCAAACGGTAATGATAGATAAGAATCTCGATAACTGTAATAGCTGCCGCAATGAGCAGAATCCATACAAGCTGCATAAACAGCATCTCCTTTACGATATTACAATACCATCTTCTTTGGTGAATATAATGTATTGCGAAGTCTGGCAAAGCTGCCTGTATACAAGCAGCCAATGAGCTTATGCACAGGCAGTATTTTTAAAGCAGCCCTGCAGGAACCGGATCGTACGTGGTAAGCTTTTGATGATTGCGCATGCATCCCTATAATCGGCTTCATCCGGCAGGTCTATGATATGGAAAGCTACAGCCTTCTTTTGTAATACATCCAGATCAGTAAATAGGCAAACAGCTGAATGCCCAGGAGAATGTTAAAGCAGCTGTTGATGGCTTCTTCATGATATAAGGATGCAAGAACAGAGGCTGCCAGAGTTGCGATAAGAGATACGTTGAATGCCTGCGCTCTGCTGTTTTTCTGAATTAGCAGATTGCGTTCATCTGTTTCATCAATAATCAATTGCTCACGTTTCCTTTGTGATGCTTTGGCTGACCATATCGTTTTCAGCATATACAGGGAAACGATGAGGCCGCCGACACCTCCACTGAAAAGGGAGGAACTGCGATATTCCTGCGAAAAGCCGACAACAATCAGCACAACTGACAGTATGATAAACAGTAGAATCGTAATGCATTTCATCCTTATAATATTCTGTTCTTTCATGACTCATCCGCTCCTTCCGTAAAAAGAAATACATCCTCGATATGATGTTGAAAAATTGTTGCTATGCGGTGTGCAAGGTGAATGGAGGGATCGTATTTCCCCTTCTCCAGTGAGATGATCGTCTGCCGGCTGACTCTGCACCGCTGTGCCAGCTCCTCCTGCGTCATTTGTAATTCCTGCCGAAGCTTTCGTATTCGATTCCTCATGAATGTAAAGCCTCCTTTACATCTTTAGTATACCACCGGATGATAAAAATGTGAAGCGTGCTTTACATATATTTGCTTTTCCTGTGCATGTTACTGCCTATATTTGTATCTTATATCATACTGCTTGTGTTTCCTCTGAATTCCGATAAACTATAGGTGAAAAGGGTGAAAGTATGAAACTTAAGCTATTATGCAGAAAAGAGATGAAAGAACAGCTGTTGGATGATCTTCAAAAGGGGCAGGTTACTGTTTGTGAGGATGCCGATTATGTATTGTACGAGGCAAATTATGATTACCGCTATCTGCTTGTCAGGGATCATGAGGAATACATGCGTCTCGCTGTTGAAGATATCATCTATATAGAAAGCATTTCCCAGGAAATATGGATACATACCATGGACGGCAGGTACCGTGTTAAAGAAACAATGTATCAGCTGGAGGCCAATTTGTATGAAAAAGGATTTCTGAGAGTTCATAAGGCGTTCATTGTAAATAAAAAGGATATACGGCGAATCCGAAGCAGCTTAAATTCAAAATTTACGCTTATTCTCACAAACGAGGATCAAATCGAGGTATCCAGAAGCTATTATTACCGGTTCAAGGAAGAAATGGGATTTTAAGGAGGGATGCATATGCTACAGACTTTGTTTGACAGTCAATCATCCACCGGTTTGCTTCTGCTTATTCTACTTCTTTTACTGGCAGGTCTGGTGGTTTATGTCCTTTATAAGCATTACTATGAGCTGCGGGTCAATCAACATTTAAAAACACCGGAAAAGCAGATTCATTTATTAACAGTCCGGACAGTGGTATGCATTTGGGGGATTCTCTCGATCCTGACGCTATCCTGGTATATGGGCTATTATTATCTGCGTGAAGCAGAGCAAAGTGAAACGACATGTGATATGTATGATACGGTGCAGTATGCAGGAGTGGATGAAGCGATGGTTAAGGAACAGCTTGAGGCTGTAAAAAAAGGCAGCAAATCCCTCAGCATGCAGAAGGAAAAGCCGAATAAGCATGTAACTGTAACCTATGCAGTAAATGATCGCAAGGAATATGTATATGTCGTTACGTATGATCTGCTGAGAGAACCGCAAAAGGATGAACAGATAATAATCCGTAACCGTACCGACAGCGGGTGGACCAGTGGGGAAATCAAGGCGGATTCGCGGAAAATCATATCCATGACCACAGGAACGATCAAGGATTCTTGCGCAGCACAGAAGCGCAGCATTCACATATACAATTATACCCGGGGGAAAAATAAGAATCGTGTCGATTATTATGACAGCTACACGATTGAAAAGGGAGGTATCCATCGATGAAAAAATTAACAGGAATTGCAGGGCTGCTTATTCTCTGCTGTATAGGAGGGTGTGCACCTGTGCAGAAGGAAGCGACATTTCTGAAATCAAGTATTCGATTTCATTTTCCGGGAGAGGACATGGAGGAAAGTCTTATAGTACGGTTTAAAAAAGAAGGCGGTGAAGGTGTCAGGGTAACGGGAATCGCAGATTACAAGGCAGACGCTGTGGTTGATCCCCGTTATGTGATTGATGAGGAAGCACCTATGGAGGATGAGGATTTCTATGCTTATGGAATTCAGCTTCCCATGTTTAAAGATATGAAGGTAAGCTTTTCCAAAATCACCTATCAAAAGGATCAGGAGGAGAAAACGGCGGATATCGGTATATATGAAATAGAAAAAAGCGGAGAGGTTTTTGAAGAAGCCTCCATTTCAAAGAACTGGGATTCTGAGGAAAAAGAGCTGTATATTGATGTAAATACGAAGGCAGCAGGGAGACTGATCCACGTTGAAGCTGTGAATCCGGATACTCCTATAAAAATTGTAATACAGAGAAATACATATGGCGATTTTGATACAGACACAAGAGTTATACTTCGCTATGAGCTGCCAAAGGAATATGATATGACAGCTACAAATTTCTGTTATACCTTTGAAAAAAGCGGCAGAAGGATACAACGGTATGGACGAGGTGTTGTTGAGCTTTATAAGAGTGGAAATCAAACCGCGGGCAGAGGCTTTCAGCGCCTTGCTGTGTGACTGTAAACAGAATGGATACGATTGCACAGAAAGCTACAGCCTCCCTTACGCAATGGACATGGGTTCTGGTTCTGCTCGTCCTAGGCGGAGCTCTTCTTTATACTGCGTATCGATATCACTATGATAAAAATCTGAATGCTGCACTGCTCGATAAAGCTGTAAGAAAACTGCCTTCCCCGAAAACCGTATTATTTGCTTACGCAATATTGGCTGCAGCCTGCAGCTTACTTGTTTTCGCATGGAACACACAGCCAGGTGACATGAAACAAAGGAGCTGTTTCACGACGGAAAGCTATCTTGACCTAAATGCCGATGAACAAACGATTACAGAAGAGCTGAAACACATGGAAGAATTGAAAAGCAGGGAATCAGTTTCATATCATGAACAGGAGCTTAAGCATGGGATCCGGATGCAGTATGCGATAAAGAATAAAAAGGACTACGTTTATATCATCAGCTATGAACGTGCCGCAACAGATTTAAAGGAGTATTACTATATAGAGCTGCAGGATATTTTCGGTGGTACATATGCAACGAATATGATAATGAACCCCAAAGATAAAAAACTATATGTCATGGTTCGAGGAACTATGCAGGAATCCTGTGATGCTTCCGAGTTGAAGCTGGAGCTGCGGAACATAACGGAAGAAGAAAATAAAAATCCGATACATGAAGAGATTCGCTTTACTGTAGAAAATGGAGGGATACAAAATGAAAGTAAATAAAAAAATACTTCTGCTTCTGCCTCTGTTAGTGGTGGTGTTTCTTCTTTTATGGTATGCTTTCCAGCCTGCAGCTTCAACGGCTGAATTTTTACACAACAGTGTAGAATATAGCAAGACCTCATTGTATGAGGTGGAGAGTATTATGCTCGAAGAGGGTAAGCCTTCGCGTAATACTGTCACAGAGCCGCAGCTGATAGATTTTGATATGAAGCAGCCGATGGATCCTGCTGTATGGTTTTGTGAAGCTGCCCCGTTAACCGTCTATGTGCCTATGAAGCAGGGAAGTCGTGTCCGTTTTCAAACACTCCAGTATACAGAAAACGGGGAAGAAAGGACGGCTGATCTGGGACGGTATGATATCCGATATGTGAAGGGAAAAGCATTGCAGGAGTCTGAGTTTTTCGGAAACACGGAGGAACAAGTGATAAATATCCGTATACGAAAGAACGCATATGGTCGTCTGAAAACGGTGGAGCCTGTTAATCGGGATCTGAAAGTCAAGGCAGCGGAAATTAGCGAGGATGAGAAAAGCTATCGGATTCGAATACCGTATCAGGATTTCTCAGCATATGATTATATTTATACAAATCTGAAATATACGTTTGAAAAGGATGGAAGAAAGGAAATTTATTATGGGGAACAGGTGCTGGCGATTCATAAAGAATTCGGAATAGACTATCATGTGATTATAGATTGAGTGCTTTCCCGAAACTTTCCTGAAATGGAATTGTAATGTTGTACAAAATAAAGTAAAATAAGAGTGGAAATATTACTTGTATAGAAACATGATTGGATGATTCGTCTCTACTCGCCGACCGTAAATTGGCGAACTACAAGTAAACTTTTTGGCTCAATGCATGGAAGGTTTACTGTGACTTTTCATGCTTTTTATGTTTCGGAAGGAGCGATTGTTTGATGAAAGTATTGGTAATCGGTAAAGGCGGAAGAGAGCATGCACTGGTTCATGCGGTAAGCAGAAGCGGCCGGGTAAAGAAGATTTATGCAGCTCCGGGAAATCCCGGAATGGCAGAGCTTGCGGAGTGTGTCAATATTGCGGACAGTGATGTAAAGGGCTTAACCGCATTTGCAAAGGAACAGGAAATAGATTTAACGATAGTCGGACCGGAGGCTACGCTGTCACTGGGAATCGTTGATGCGTTTCAGGCAGAGGGACTAAAGATATTCGGACCGACAAAGGATGCGGCACAGGTGGAGTCCAGCAAGGACTTTGCGAAGAAAATCATGGCGAAGTATGGTATTCCGACAGCAAGCTACCAGACCTTTGACAATAAAGCGGATGCAATCGGCTATGTGGAGCATCAGGGCGTGCCGATTGTAATAAAGGAAGACGGCTTGAAGGCAGGAAAGGGTGTTACGGTTGCTTATGAACTAAAGGAAGCATTGGATGCAATCGAAATCGCGTTCAGTGTTCCGGGAAACCGTGTTGTTATCGAGGAATGCCTGGAGGGCTTTGAATTCTCCTTGATTTGCTTTGTATGTGATGATCTGGTTCTTCCGATGGAGGTTGCACAGGATCACAAGGCGGCGTATGACGGTGATAAAGGTCCAAATACCGGTGGTATGGGTGTCTACTCTCCTGTTAAGAAGATAACACCGGATATTATTGAGGAAACGATGAATGCAGTTATGATGCCGATGGCGAAGGCAATGGTGAAGGAAGGGCATCCGTTTACCGGATTTCTGTACGGCGGGCTGATGCTGACAAAGCATGGTGTTAAAACAATCGAATTCAATGCACGCTTTGGTGACCCGGAGGCAGAGGTTATCCTGCCGAGGCTGAAAACGGATTTCTGTGACGTGATTGAGAATATTATGAACCATTCCAAGACAGAGCTGGAATGGGACGACAGGGTTACGCTTGGTGTTGTTATGGCCAGTGAGGGTTATCCTGCTTCCAGTACAAAGGGCGCTGTGATTGAAAATTTGGAGAATGTGAATTCCATGGTATTTCACATGGGGACGGCAGAAAAGGAAGGCAGTCTGGTAACGGACGGCGGTCGTGTTCTGTGCGTGTGCGCTGCAGCGGATACACTGGAGGAAGCATATGAAAAAGCATATGCGGATGTACATAGAATTCACTGTGATAAGCTCTTTTACAGAAATGATATCGGAAAGAAGGATATGTAATACATTAGGTTTTGTCTATAGTGAATAAGAGAAATATACAAGGAGGAAGCTATGTTTAAAACAGACTTAGAAATTGCGCAGGAATGTAAAATGGAGCATATTCGTGATATTGCGGCAAAAATCGGTGTGGGTGAAGAGGACCTGGAATACTATGGTAACTATAAGGCAAAGGTATCTCTCGATTTGCTGCACAGAAATGAAGACAAGGAAGACGGTAAGCTGATTCTGGTGACCGCAATCAATCCGACAAAGGCCGGGGAAGGAAAATCCACAACGACTGTTGGTTTGGGGGATGCGTTAAACCGGATGGGGAAAAAGACGATGATCGCGCTTCGTGAGCCAAGTCTGGGTCCGGTTTTCGGTCTGAAAGGTGGAGCTGCCGGCGGCGGTTATGCCCAGGTTGTACCAATGGAGGATATCAACCTGCATTTTACCGGGGATATGCACGCAATCACAACAGCAAACAATTTGATTTCCGCATGTCTGGATAATCATATTCATCAGGGAAATGAGCTGGATATCGATATAGAAAACATCACATGGAAACGCTGTCTGGATATGAATGATCGTACGCTGCGTCACATTACGATTGGACAGGGACCGAAGGCGAATGGTGTGGAACGTGTGGACGGCTTCAATATCACGGTGGCCAGTGAGGTGATGGCAGTTCTTTGTCTGTCTACTTCTTTGATGGATTTAAAGGAACGCCTCGGCAATATGCTGGTGGCATTTAATTCAAAGAAGGAGCCGATTTATGTAAAGGACCTTGGCATTGAAGGGGCTCTGGCAATGGTTATGAAGGATGCCATCAAACCGAATATGGTACAGACACTGGAACATAATCCTGTACTGATTCACGGCGGTCCGTTTGCCAATATCGCTCATGGCTGTAATTCCATTCTTGCGACAAGAACATGTCTGAAGCTTGCGGATTATACGGTGACAGAGGCAGGCTTTGGTGCTGATCTTGGAGCTGAAAAGTTCCTGGATATCAAGTGTCGCTTCGGTGGGCTGAAGCCAAATGCAGTGGTAATTGTAGCAACCATTCGTGCCTTGAAGCAGCACGGCAATGTAGCATATGAGGATTTGAAGGATGAAAATGTGGAGGCGATGCTGACAGGGTGTGAAAATCTTGCAAAGCACATTGATACAGTAAAGCAGTTCGGACTGCCTTATATCGTAGCAATCAATGAATTTGCGAGCGATACTCCTGCAGAGGTGGAAGCACTGCAGAACTGGTGTAAAGAGCATCAGCATCCGATGAGCCTTTCTCAGGTATGGGCAAAGGGCGGAGAAGGCGCGCTTGATCTAGCCAATCAGCTGGTGGAGCTTTGTGCAGAGGAAAACAGCTATGCTCCGCTGTATGATGTGGAACAAAGCATTGAGGAAAAAATTACAGCAATTGCGACCAGGGTGTATGGCGCAGAAGAAGTGGCATTTACAGAAGAGGCGAAGGAACAAATTGCGTTGTATACTTCCCTTGGCTGGGATAAGATGCCAATCTGTATGGCGAAAACGCAGATGTCACTGTCTGATGATGCGAAGGTATATGGGGCTCCGAAGAATTTTACGATTACGGTTCGTGAGCTGCGCCCGAGTCTTGGTGCCGGTTTCCTGGTTGCATTAACGGGGAAGATACTGACGATGCCGGGTCTTCCAAAGATGCCTGCGGCAAATAACATGGATATCGATGAAAAGGGGCATATCGAAGGTTTATTCTAATTAGAATGTAAAACAGCGTATCTCGATTCAGATACGCTGTTTCATGATTAATGATTACAAAGAAAGACGGAGATGATTTAATCCGTCTTTTTAACATGATATTAGTTGCATATACCATTTCAATTTAATTCTATTTTAAAAGCCCGTCAAAAAATATCCGGTTCCTGCTCCAGTATGATTTCCAGCATATACAGTGGCAGGTGTTTGATAACTCCATCAATAGATACTCCTGTATTCTTCTTTGAAAAAAGAAAGGCATTCTTTACACGGTATTTTTTTACGAAGTTCTGAAATGCCCTTGATGTTGTATGTGTGCCAGCTTTAACCTCTAAAGGGGTGATTTCTCCTTCATATTTAATGATGAAATCAATTTCTGTGCTTTGGCTCGGCTCATAGTAGAAGCACGCTTTATTCGCTCTTTTACATATCTGTGCAGCTATATTTTCATAGATAGCTCCTTTGTAAATACTTAAATCACCACGGATTATTTTTTGTATATCACCATCATCAAACTGTGAGATAAAGAGTCCGCAATCTGCCATATATACTTTAAATACAGATAATTCCACTTCAGAAACCAGAGGTTCTGCAATATGAGCAAGGCGGTTTACTTTCAATATCAATCCGCTGTCCTCGAGCCATTGTAAACTTGAATCGTAATAGCGGGCATTGTATCCTTTTTTTACCACGCTGTATTGAAACTTTTTATTCTCTTTCGCAAGTTGAACAGGGATGGATTGAAAGCATTCTCTAGCTTTTATCTTATCCCCGGATATGGCATATTTGGCCATATCGTTAAGGTAATCATTGACAATTCTTCTTTGAATCATAAGGCATTCCTTTATGGATTTCGTTTCAGCATACGTTGCGACCACCTCTGGCATACCGCCGATAATCATATATTTTGTAAAAAGCTCATTCATTTTATCATGTAATATCTCAGGTACAGCTTCCAGCCGTTCAAGAGATTGATTTATGCGATTCAAAATATCTTTATTTATGCTAACGGCTTCCAAAAATTCAAGAAAGCTCATAGGATACATATCCCATGTTTCTACGTAACCAACTGGAAACGAGGTAGTCTTAGCGATAGCGATACCCAACATACTTCCAGAACAGATGATATCACAGGAAAAGACCTCGCTCATAAATTTTAGTGCAGTTATAGCATCGGGACATGCTTGAATTTCATCCAAAAATAAGAGAGTATCCTTGAGAAATGGTATATCCATGAAGGATATTTTGAGATAATCAAGTAGCTCTATTGGATTGTGTGTTTTATTGAACAATTCAATATATGAAATATCTCTTTCAAAGTTGATTTCTACCATATATTTATAGTTTTCTTTTCCAAATGCACGTATACTATATGTTTTTCCAACTTGACGAGCACCTTTGATTAATAGTGGTTTTTTGTTTGGCATCTGTTTCCATTTTAAAAGTTGCTGCTCTATTTTTCTTTTCATGTGGACTCCTCCTTCATATAATAGTATATCACGTAATGATAAAAATATGATATTTCACATATATTTATCGATAAAAAAATGCAGATTAACATATTTTTATCAGTAATATTATGCATAATGAAGTGGTAATCGCTTTGCAGAAAGACAACGAGGTTATCATCGTCACTGATATGGCGGTGCAAATTTCAACGAAAGAGGCGCTATATTTTAAAATCATAACAGTTCAACAGATAACCTCATTTTTAAACTATCAGGACTTTGGGTAAATTGAAAAGTATGTTCAACAGCTCAGGAATAATCGTTATTCTTTTGTTAAGGGCAGAAATATCTCCGTGATAAATGAAAACTCAGAAGGAGGAATCGTACAATCGAAAACCTCCTGAACCTCATGAAAATTCCGCTCAATGATATTGTAAACATAATTATTGCGATTTATGAATGCCTTCATCTTCGGAAAAGAAAGTGGCTCATTTTTTATACAGCGCTCCAGTGTAAAGGAGCAGTGAAAAATAAACTTAATCAACAGATTGTCTGAATAAGGCAGCTGCAGCTGCTTTATGATGGCATTTAATGTTTTATAAAGTATTTGGGAAGACTTACGCGGATTTAGAAAGACAAGGGAATCGCTTAAAATGGTTTCATCCATTTGTTGAATCAATTGCATTGCATAGCTGTCAGAGTCCTTGGCTTCTGTTTCAGCAATCGGATTTTCGGCATCCTTTTGAAGAATGGTTTCAAAGGTTGCTCCGATACTGCTTGCACGTTTTAACAGTGTTAACAATAGCGGCAGGTCAAGGTCTGGGACGATGCGTACATGACAATTTGACAAAGTCTGTAGTTCCTTCTCCAGCAGCTTGATATCTTTACTATCCGTAATGATCAAAACGCCTTTCCCCTTATCACTTTCCTGTACATGCTTTGTCAGAATGGATAAGAGAGCATCATGGGATACCTGTGTATCCAACTCCAGAGATAGAATCTGGTTCCCGTAATCATGCGAATGCAGATAACGTGCATATTCCTTGGAGCGGCCATTTTCTGTAACAATCAGAAGCTGTACCTGCGTTTCCTGCAGCCATTGACTGGATAGATAAACATAGGTCGCAATATAATCACGCTCCCATTTTGTGAAGGTATAATTAAAGCGTGAAGAAACAGCTTCTTGAATTTCGTCGAATAACAGGTAATCTTTTTTTCGTGCAATGCTGATCGCCCCAACATCTGTAATCGCCGGAACCGTGTCTTCTTTGAAAGCTGAGATAAATTCAGAAAGCTTACTTAACATTCCATAAAGTATGTTTTCATTTCGCGAAATAGGTTTATCCTGTAAAACAGGATATAATAAATCATAAATATCCTTCAATAAAACAGAGCGTATGGTATTCAGGTGAACATTCATGAATGCATTCATATCATTCAGACACTGATTTACAATTTCACCCTTTGCATTGTTTATAGAAATGTTTTTTTTCTGATTCAATTCCTCATTGATATGATAGAGCATCTGTAATTCTTCATTCTCTTTCATCGTGGAAAAGTAGAAATCATTATGTGTAAATAAAGCTAAAATCGTATTCAACTGCTGATAACGCTCGTTTACATCATAAATATCGGATAGTACCGTGTTTGATATATCGGCGAAATCCAAAGTGATACATAAGGGATTTTCTTTTATCAAACGGGTATAGGCATTTGCACATGAACTGCGTATCTCAGCTTTTAAATGCGGCAGATTTCCCTTATAGGAGGACATTGCGAAGCAGCTCAAAATTCCCTTTGATATGCGAATGGCTCGCTTGATGAAATAAGCCTCCTCCTGAAACTGCTTAAGAACCAGCATAACGGTCTCTTCCAGTGTACGCTGCTGTAGTGAAGGCAGGGAAATTAGCGTTGGAAAACAGCGGCGGATCATGGATTCCTCTTTTAATTCAGGTGAGGAGGTCGTGATAATCACCTGGCATTGAAATGTAAATCTGCGATTGACAGCGTTGAGTGGATGGTACTGCGCTTCTGTTATTGCATTGCATATCTTTATCTTTATTAAATCGGGAAGCTGTTCGAAATGAAGCAGTATGAGCATCCCCTGCCTAGCTTTTTCCACCAGACCGCGGCGCAGTCGGCTGTCGATGATTTCTCCGAATACATACAAATCCAAATCATGAACAGAATAATTTTTTAAAAGGCTGCAGTCTGCAATAATCGGAGAATGAAAGGAAGAAAATCGTCCATTCTGTTTGCCGTACAGAAACATGAGCTGTGCAAAACTCTTCCGGTTGGTTCCCTCCTGCCCCTCGATAATGGTATTTAATCCGCTATATGGGTAATTCATTGCTGCTTTAGCTTTTTGAATCGGCTCATACATACTTTCACCGATGTTTTTTCCAATCAATGTATCCAGAGATTCTTTCATCTGCGTTTGTTCATTCTGACGCTGCTGCTTAGTCAGAAAATCGGTAAGCTGCTGATCCTTGGAAAGAACGGCGGGTATGTTCTGCTCGGGGAAATACTTCATCAAAAGCTGGCGTGAAACATATAGTGTTGGTCTGCCATTGAGCTTGATCAGTCTGCCTTCCTGATGCAGGAGGTTGAGATCTCTGGATACATTTGATCGATCAAGCCGCAAATCCATCGCCAAAGAGGAGGCATCCATTCCAAGCTTATCATACTGCTTATCCTCCAGACATTCCAAGGTGTGCGCATAAATTGCTTTCAGAATCAGTTCTTTGCGTTTACTCATTAAATCACGACCTCCTTAATTTTTTTGTGTTGATTTCTTCTTCATAATAACACAGTAAGAATAAAAACGCATAAAAAAGTCTAAAAGTGTGTCTGCTTTTTACAATGTATACATATTGTGTATGCTTGCACTGGAAGTTATCGGAATAAAAGCTGGTAAATCTGTTTCTTTTTTCTTCACACGCTTTCCTGAGTGTGTTGAAACAGGGACTTTTTTGACCACCTGAAAGGGACGATGATAAGATGACATCAGAAAGGAAAAGGAGGAAGCTGTATATGATTGATATCATAATCGTTACACATGGCGAATATGGAAAAGCGATGCTGGCAAGCAGTGAACTCATCATGGGGGAACAGGAAAACGTACAGGCATTCGGCTTCTATTTAGGTGAAAGCGTCGAACATCTGAGGGACTCTATTTTGCAGGCAATCAGCTGTACGCGGAAGGGAAGTGAAATACTGATTCTAACAGATATGCGTTCTGGAAGTCCGTTTAATGTTACAGCGTCATTGATGAAGGATCACACATTTGAACACCTAACAGGAATCAATCTTCCCATTTTACTTGAGATTCTCTGTTCAAGAACGCAGATGGAGCTGAAGATGATGATAGCACACATAATGTCAGAGGGAATGAAAACGCTCATTCATGTTAATGAAATGCTGAAGGAGGACTAAACATGAAACATATTGTGTTATGCCGCATCGATGACCGTCTTATTCATGGGCAGGTTGTTACGGCATGGGTAAAGCAGACTGAGGGTAATCGTATTGTAATCATTGATGAAGCATTGGTGAAGGATGTTTTCTTACAGAAAATCATTAAGGCAGCGGCACCTTCCGATATTCGTATTGATATATACAATATAGAAAACGGAGTGTGTGAGTTGAAAAAGGAGGCTGAGGATAAAGAACGAATTATTATTTTGGTAAAGACTCCACAGGTGGTTGAGGCTTTAATTGATGAAGGTATTCTGCTGGATAAAGTGATTCTGGGGGGAATGGGGGCAAAGTCAGGCCGCAGGAAATTTAATCGCAATGTATCAGCAAGTGAAGAAGAAATCGAGTGTATGCAGCGCATCATGAATAAGCATATACCGATGTATTATCAGTTGGTACCGAATGAGTCGCCAAGTGATGTTGGTAAAATGATAAGCGGATAGGAAAGGAGAAGTATTATGAGTATTTTGCAGGCTGTTTTACTGGGGATTATTTATTATTTGGGGAATAGCTCGATCATTGCAGGACCGGTTGGTTATTATTCTGTTTACAGGCCGTTGGTAAGCGGTTGTCTGACAGGGATGTTTCTTGGTGATCCCGCACAGGGAACTATGATAGGAGCTACCATAAATCTGATGTATGTAGGGTTTATATCGGCAGGTGGTGCTTTGCCCGGAGATATGTGTCTGGCTGGTATCCTGGGAGCCGCTTTGGGAATTACAGGTGGTCTGGATACGGAAGCAGCTCTGGCGATTGCTGTCCCAATCGGATTGATTGGTACCTTACTTTGGTTTGGACGTCTGACACTGGATTCAGTATTTGCACATATGGCAGATCATCTGGCAGAAAAAGGCGAGGCTGGGAAGGTTTGGATTCCTTCTGTATTGTTGCCGCAGCTGATGCTGTTTGTGCTTACCTTTGTTCCATGTATGCTGGCATGCTATTTCGGGGCCAGCTATATTCAGGGTATTATTGATGCTCTTGGCGGGACAGTATTAAATATCCTCATGATTATCGGAGGGATGATGCCTGCTCTCGGTATTGGCTTGACGCTGATGTATATTTTCAAAGGAGAGGCAAAAATCTTTTTCTTCATCGGGTTCCTGATTTCTGTATATTCGGGATTGAGTATGATTGCGATTGGATTTATATCGCTTTGTATTGCAATCGTCTATACACAGAAAAAAGAGAGTACAGGAGGTAATGCGGCATGAGTGAAACTGTAGATAAGAAAAATCTGCTTACCAGCAAAGAGGTTAATAGAGCCTGGCTGCTATGGCTGTTCAATAATCAGGCCTGTTACAATTATGAGCGTATGATGGGAATCGGCTTCCTTCATGCCATGACCCCGGCCTTTCGAAAGCTTTACAAGGATAATAAGGATTTACGTATAGAAGCCATGCAGCGTCATACCAGCTTCTTTAATTGTGAGCCTTGTCTGGGGTCATCTATTGTTGGACTGGTTCTGGCGATGGAAGAACAGAAGGCATTGGGAGCTGAACTTGATAATGATGCAATCACCTCAATTAAAACCGGACTGATGGGGCCGCTTTCGGGTATTGGTGATACCTTGATACAGGGTGTCATCCTCCCCCTGCTTATTGCATTCGCTGTAGATTTTGCAAAAGGTGGTAACTGGGTCATTCCTCTTGTATTCTCATTGGTTATGGCGATTATTGTATTCGGCATATCACGCTTTGGATTTTTACTGGGTTATCGTAAAGGTTCAGATGCAATTCTCAGTATGCTGGAGAATGGTGTTATCAAACGTTTAATATCCGCTGCGAGTATTATGGGCTGTATGGTACTGGGAGCATTGGTTGTTAATTTTGTGACAATGAAATGCGGCATCAGCATTCCGCAGGCTGAGGGAAGCTTCTCGATGCAGGAGCAGCTATTTGATGCCATTCTTCCAAGTATGCTTCCGCTGTTATTGACACTGGGCTGCTACAAGCTGCTGAAAGCAGGAAAATCAAGTGTTTTGGTTATGCTGGTCATAATCGCTATTGGTGTTATTGGCGGATTAACGGGAATTTTGAGTGTATAGGGAGGCAATAGATGCAGATTAAACAATACCAAACAACGAAGTATATCATGGGAAATGGTGCACTTCGTGAAGTACAACGGTGGAAGGATAAAAAAATCGGCTTGGTTGTCGATGAAAATGTTTTGAAGGCATTACAGCTTGAAACAAAGCTGTTTGATGAGCTTTTAAAGGACTGTGATTATGAAGTCCTCTGTAATATGCCGCAGGAGCCTACCACAGAGCTTCTGGAACCGGCCATTCGAAAAGCGCAGCGCTTTGATCCGGATGTATTTGTGGCAATCGGAGGCGGCTCCGTCCTGGATAGTGCGAAGGTACTATGGCTGTTTACAGAATTCCCTGATTACACTTGGGAACAGGCATTTGCACCATATGCTGTAGAATCATTCACAAAGGAAAAGGAACTGATTGCCATTCCTACAACCAGTGGGACAGGCTCTGAAACAACGGGCTGTGCGGTAATTAAGGATACAGAGAAAAGAAAGTGTATGGTTTTAAGCAATGAAATCATGCCAAGCACAGCCATTCTTGATTATGAGCTGTTGGTAAGTCTTCCTAAGCACGTCATTGCATTCTCCGGATGTGATGCTCTTGCCCATGCGTTGGAGGCGGGTATTTCTGTTCTGGCTTCGGATATGGTACGGATGCAAAGTGTGCAGGCCGCTGTGCAGATTATAAAACAGCTGGAGGCTTCCTGCAATGGTGATTTGAATGCACGTCGTGATATCCATTTGAGTGCAACGATTGCAGGTGCATGTATCAATAACTCCATAACCGGTATGGCGCACGGAATGGATCAGGCCGGTGGTGATTTCAGAAAGCCGCATGGACTGATGACGGGGCTTATCCTGCCGTATACGATGTGTCATCTGCTGCCGCAGCCTTTATATGAGGAAGTGGCTGATCAGCTGGGAATCTGCGGGACCTCTATGGAAAAGCAGGAGCGTCTGATAGCAAGGATATGGGAGATGTATCGAAAAATAGAGATGCCGGTTACCCTACAGGAAGCAGGTATTGATCGTAAGGCTTATATGTGTAAAATTGATACCTATGTGAAGCAGGCGATGCAGGATGCCAATGTGCAGTATGCACCAAAGACCTTCTCTGCAGCTGAATTAAAAGCAATGTATCAGGAATTATATGATGGAAAAGAATGGAGGACAGCATATGAATAAGAAAATGAAGGTAGTAGCGATTACAAATGACCATAAGGTTGAGGTGAAAGAGGTTCGGCGTCCTGATGTAAAGCCGGGCAAAATACTGATGCATATCAAAGCATGTGCATTATGTACCTGGGAACAGCGTGTGTTTACACGGGAGTCCAAAATGCCGCTGCCGTTTGTTGGCGGACATGAAATTGTCGGAAGCGTTGCGGCCGTTGGGGAGGGGGTAAGTGAACGTGAGTTTCCGATTGGAAGGAAGCTGACAGCTCGTTTGATTCAGGTTTGCGGAAAATGTTATTTCTGTCGTCATGGTGAAGAGAATCTGTGCGTAGATATCAATGCGCCGTTTGATAAGGAAATGGAAATACCAGGTACAGGAGGGCTTGGAGAATATCTGAATATCGATCCCTCTCAGGCTTACCTGCTGCCGGAATCACTCTCTGATACAGCAGCGGTGTTCAGCGAACCGCTGGCATGTGTGCTGAACTCGATTGAACGTGGACAGATTGCACTGGGAGATGATGTAGCGGTGTTAGGTGGAGGCATCATGGGAATGCTGCATGTACTCTGTGCCAAGCTATCGGGTGCACGCGTTATCATGAGTGAGCCGGATGCTGAACGTCGTGCTCTGGCAAAGACGCTGGGATGTGATGATACTATCAACCCGATGGAAACAAATCCGGTTGATTACATAAAAAATCTGAATGGTATCGGTGCAGAGGCTGTCTTTAACACAACACCGATCAGTGCTGTTGCTAAGCAGGCTGTGGAGATGACAGCACCCTTGGGAAGATGCGTCATGTACAGCTCACAGCATCCTGATAAGCCGATTGAAATCAGTCCAAACTGGCTGCATTCCAGTGAAACGGTTATTACAGGAGCAGTAAGTCCAAGCGTACGTTCCTTTCAGCGGGCGGTCAATATGTTAAGCAAAGGGTTGATTGATCCAGAAAAATTGGTTTCCGGAGTATATCCGTGCAATCAGGCACAGGAAGCGTTTGAAGCAGCAATACGTCCGGATACATTTCGTATTATTATCACATTTTAACTTAAGGAGGAATATAAGATGTTAGTAAGTATGGCAGAAATCCTGCAACAGGCAAAAGAGGGACATTACGGAGTACCGGCTTTATCAGCTGTAGATGAGCTTTCATTGAGAGCATGCGTGGAAGCGGCTGAGGAGATGAATGCCCCCCTGATTATGCTTTGTGGCTGGGGTCATAATAAGGATATGCAGTATTTTGGCCGCATGCTGCATGATTTTGCAATCAAAGCGAGCGTACCGGTAGCGTTTATATTGGATCACAGTGCAACCTTTGAGGATGCGGTAAAAGGAATTCATGCCGGATTTCATACCATCATGGTCGATCGCTCCTCCCTTCCATATGAGGAAAATGTCGCACAGGTGAAGGAGCTTGTGAAAATTGCACATGCTGCAGGTGTCGGTGTAGAGGCAGAGCTAGGTCATGTCGGTGTCGGTGAGAACTATGCTGTTGATGGTATTGCAGCCCTAACGCAGCCAGATGAAGCAGTCCGTTATGTGAAGGAGACAGGCGTTGACTGTCTGGCTGTGGCCATCGGTTCCGCACATGGTGTTTATAAAGGAGAGCCAAAGCTTCGTCTTGATCTTTTAAAAGAGCTGGCAGAGAAGGTTCCGGTGCCATTGGTGCTGCATGGTGGCAGCGGTACCGGTGATGAGAATCTGGCAACGGCATGCCGTCTGGGTATCAGTAAGGTGAATGTAGCCAATGATTTATTCCGCGGAGCGTATAATAAAATACAGGAAGTCGGTATGGAGGGGAATAATATCTATGCCTTAATGCCGATGCTGCAGGAAGGATATAAGGAAACAGCAAAGCATTTCATAAAAATTCTGGGATGTGCAGATAAAGCATGGAAGGCAGAGCAATGTGTTTCTTCGGGATTGAAACAGGACCTAAATGAAGCAAAGTAACAAATAATCTAATAGAGAAATAAGATATCCTGTTATGGTGATTGTGACAGGATATTTTATGATTATCTGAAATCTATGATTGATCACATAAAATATGCTTACATGATATGGAAGCGAATTATACAGTTAACATAACATTCACACAAGGATGAGTTTCTATAATCTGTCTATCATGCGGAAGAATATGGAGACTTTTTATATTGATAATTTATGAGGCATATTAGTTTACTAAGTTACAACTTAGTAAGTTATAACTTAGTAAACTTCGGAGTAAAATATAGGTTCTGAGTTGGTTTAAAAATCATAATTATTACATCTGTCTCTTATACACATCTCCGAGCCCACGAGACTAGGCATGATCTCGTATGCCGTCTTCTGCTTGAAAAAA